>Ga0247832_1002666_pt1 | contig 26570 bp, 31 predicted proteins | sample LaCruzMarch2015__10_FD_192407 | JGI IMG/M metagenome (GOLD analysis project Ga0247832, IMG submission 192407) | Freshwater microbial communities from meromictic Lake La Cruz, Castile-La Mancha, Spain - LaCruzMarch2015_4m | ecosystem: Environmental > Aquatic > Freshwater > Lake | place: Spain... | reverse complement strand
TCCAGGCCAGCAGCGGGGTGGGCGTGAACACGCATGTGATCTTCTGCAGCGCCCAGCCGCAGCTGTATCCGGTGGAGGCCTACAACGCCAGCGTCGAGCGTGTCGTGGCGCGCCGGGGGATCGAGACACGCCTGCTCCACAACCTGATCGAGCTGCGCGCCGAGGAGCGGGTGGCTGTGTTCGAGGTGCTGGCCGAGGGCCGCGAGCCCAGGCGCGAGGAGATTCCCTACGACCTGTTGCACGTGGTGCCCCCGATGGCGGCGCCGGACGTGATCGCCAGCAGCCCCCTGGCGATCGCCGGGCCGGGGGGCTGGGTGGAGGTCGATCGATTCACCTGCCAGCACAAGCTCTACGGCGAGGTGTTCGCCCTCGGCGACGTGAGTTCGCTGCCCACCGCCAAGAGCCTGGCCGCCGTCCGCGGCCAGGCGCCGGTGCTGGTGGCCAACCTGCTGGCCCACATCGATGCTCGGCCGTTGCTGGCCCACTACGACGGCTACACCGCCTGCCCCCTGATCACCAGCTTCCACGATGTGGTGATGGCGGAGTTCGACTACAGCCTCCAGCCGGTGAGTTCCTTCCTGGTGGATCCCACCAAGGAGCGCTGGAGCATGTTCCTGGTGGAGACGCGCGTGTTCCCCTGGGTGTACTGGCACCGGGTGCTCAAGGGACGCCTGCACGAAAGCCGCTTCCTCAAGCCGTTCGGGCCCCTGGTGCGTGCCCTGGGGCTGGCACGCCGTGAGACTTGAGCAGCATCTGGGTGCCGATGGGCTGGCCGACAAGGGCTGCGATCACGCGACATTTCGCCTTGAAGAGAAAAAAGAGCTGGCCTGGCTCCTCACTCAGGGATTCATAATTTCCCTGCCCCTTGGCGATGATCAGGTCGGCGGCAGCAAAGCGATCGCGCAGGTCCTGGCTGCAGTCCAGCAGGATGGTTCCCGGGGCATCCGAGCCGTTGTCAATGACCTGCACGATCTGATCAAGCCCCACCCACTTGGCATCGTCTTGGGTGGCATCATTGAGGATCGGTGATCCCCGTACAACCAGGGTGATCGTCCTGGGTAGCAGCTGGTCAATCAGTAGGCGATCAAGAGCGATTTCACCCGCGTTATCGGCCAAATAGAGGATCGTTTCAGCCTTGGCGACGGCCGCACGGAACTGTTCCACATCGCCGTGGAATGGATCCATCAGAGCCCTCTCCAGGGCCTGGCGCACATCCTGCTCCGTGAGCTTGCCGTTGCTGCCCATATCGATGGCATTGCCGGCGATCGCCAGTCGGGTGGCCATCAGGAGAGGGTCGCCGGACGCCTTCACCTCAGCCTCAAGCAACGGGAGCATGTCCATCACGACGCTGTTCTGCCAGGCCTTCGTCTCGCGGTAGGGGTCGACCACGCCCGTCATCTCGCGAAGACGCCGGTGCAGGCACTGGGCCATGGCCGGTGGTGATGCTGTCAGGTCCATGCCTTCCGCCCAATGCAGCGCCTCCCTGAGCAGGCGCTCGTGGACCGATGCATCAGTCGTCACCAGTCGGGCCGCCTCCAGTGACTGACGCAGCAGGCAAGGAATGCAATCCAGCGATGTGTTCATGGCGACGAACGATGCAATCGTGCTGCAGGAATATCTCAATCTGCAGCATCAGGACTACGGAGCAGATCGAGGCTTGATGGCAGCGGTTCCCTGGAAGAGTGAGTGACACGCCAGAGGGACCATGGCGTTTGCGTGCCCACGCTAATGACGGTCTGCGCCTGCGCAAGCATTGGATATCCGCCTGCGCCGCATCAGGCGATCTGATTAGGTTGAAAATGTCCCTGCAGAACACCGCATGACAATGAAAAGAATTCTTGCTTTATTCGCCTCCATGGTGATGACGCCTTGGCGCCGCATGGTCGGCATCGGCCGTGCCGGGATCGTGGCGGTCGGGCTGTTCGTGCTGGCCTCGCTCCTCTCGCCAGCGGCCGCCTCAGCCGCTGATACCGAGGGCAACTGGAATCTTGATGACGGCGCTGGGCACCGCCTCGGCGGCATGATCTACGAATCGTCAGACATCAACGCGGCCAAGGGTCTACGCATCCGACTGAACGCCGAATCTCCCAAGCTGACCCTGGACCACGCCCGACCCCTGCGGCTCAGTGATGGCAAGCATCAGGACTGGAGTCTCGCCAACCTCAGCGCTGAGCTCACGGCCTCGGCCGGTGGCGCGATCCCGGCCACGTCCTCCCAGTTCGACGCCGGCTGCCTCGATCCGACCCCTGCCGACGGCCTGCCCCTGAAGATCACCGTGCCGAGCTCCGCCGGAGATCTGAGCTTTGACCTCTCCCCGGGCCAGGTCCAGACCCTCCACTCGCTGACGGACGCCTGCATGAACTGACGACCGCCTGGGAGCCGCAGGCCTCGGTACCTTGTTCCGATGCGCCTGCTGCACACCTCCGATTGGCACCTGGGCCGCAGCTTCCACGGCGCCTCGCTGCTGGAGGAGCAGGCAGCGGCGATCGAGCGGATCGCCGAACTGGCCCTGGAGCACGCCGTTGATGCGGTGCTGATCGCCGGCGATCTCTACGACCGGGCCATCCCGCCGGCTGAGGCCGTGGTCCTGTTCAACGTCGCCCTGGCCCGGCTCAGCGCCGGCGGCACCGCCGTGGTGGCCATTGCCGGCAACCACGATTCCCATGTGCGGGTATCGGTGTACGACCCGCTGCTCTCGGCCTTCGGCGTGACGATCCGCGGCGACGTGGGCCGGGCCCAGGAGCCGGTTCTGGTCACACCCCGTGACGGCGGCGCGCCGGTGGCCATCTATCCGCTGCCCTACCTGGAGCCGGCCGTGGATGGGCCGGCCCTGGCCGGGGCGCCGGTGCGTCTGCGCCACGAGGAGGTGACCCGGCTGGCCATTGAGCGGATCCACGCCGATCGACGCGCGCGGCCGCCGCAGCGTTCGGTGCTGGTGGCCCACACCTTCGTGGCCGGCGGGGAAACCTCGGAATCGGAGCGGGAGCTGACCATCGGCAACGTCGACCGGGTGAGCGTGGCGGCCTTCGCGGGCTTCGATTACGTGGCCCTGGGCCACCTGCATGCCTCCCAGCAACTCGATGGCCCCCGGGTGGCCTATTCGGGCACCCCGCTGGCCTATTCCTTCTCCGAACAGCACCACGTCAAGTCGGTACGGATCGTGGAGCTGGCCGCCGACGGGACAGCCACCGTGCAGGTGCTGCCCCTGGCGGTGGGCCGGCGCCTGTGCACCCTGCGGGGCCCCATCGACGAACTCTGCGGCGATCCCCGCCACGCCGCCGCCAGCGAGGCGCGGGTGCGGGCGATCCTCACCGACGACGTCCTGCCCCTGCAGGCCATGGCCCGCCTGCGGGCCCGCTTCCCCCACATCGCCGAGCTGCGCCACGAGCCCCCCGAGCTGGCCCGATCGGGGGGCGCCGAGCGCCACCGCCAGGTGCGCCAGGCCCGTTCGCCACTGCAACTGGCCACCGCCTTCTTCACCGACCAGCAGGGCCAACCGCCCGGTGAGCCTGAGGCCGAGCTGCTGCGGGCGGCCCTGGCGGCGGCGGAACGGGGAGGAGAGCGCTGAAGCCCCACCGGCTCGCGATCGAGGCCTTCGGGCCCTACGCCGATCCGGTGGCGATCGACTTCGACGTCCTGGCCGCCGAGGGGCTGTTCCTGATCCACGGCACCACCGGCGCCGGCAAGACCTTCCTGCTCGATGCCCTCTGCTTCGCCCTCTACGGCGAAGTGTCCGGCGACCGCAGCGTCAAGGGGCTGCGCTCCGACCACGCCGCCCCCGGCGCCGTGCCCCGGGTGAGCCTGGAGTTCTCCTGCGGCGCCGCCCGCTACCGGGTGGAGCGCACACCCGCCCACACCGCCCCCAAGGCCCGCGGCCAGGGCACCACCGAGAAGGCGCCCCAGGCGGTCCTGTTCCGCCTCGACGCCGGGGTGCCGGAGCGGGCCGTGGCGGCGAAGACCACCGAGGTGACCCGGGAGGTGGAACACCTGGTGGGGCTCAATGCCGCCCAGTTCCGCCAGGTGATCCTGCTGCCCCAGGGACGCTTCGCCGAGGTGCTGCGGGCCAAGGCCGAGGAGCGCGAAGCCCTGCTCAAGACCCTCTTCGACACGGTGATCTACGAGCGGGCCGGCTGGTGGCTCGAAGACCAGGCCCGCGCGGCGCGGAACCTGGCGCTGGACCAGGCCCGGGAGCAGGAGGTGCTGCGGCGCCGGGCGGCCGACGCCTGGGCCCCCCAGGCTCCCGCGCCGCCGGAGGGAACCGAAGCGCCGCCGCCCCCCGCCGATCAGCCTGGCCTCGAGGCGCTGGTGGAGCGGATCGGCGTCGTGGTGCAGGGCACCGCGGCCGCCCTGGGGGAGGCCTCCGCCAGCCTGACGGCGGCCCAGGCGGCCCAGGCAGCTCTCACGGCGCAGGCGGAGCGCTGGGACCGGCGCGCCACCGCCACCACCCGGCTGGGTGAACTGGACGCCAAACGGGAGACGGTGGAGGAGTACCGCCAGAAGCTCAGCCAGGCGGAGCGGGCCGAAACGTTGCGCCCCAGCCTGGTGGCCGAACAGGGGGCCCGACGGGAACTGGAGCGGGTGGAGCGGGGGCTCCAAGAGCAGTTGCGGACGGCGATCCAGGCGCGCGAAGGGGCGCGGGCGCTGCCGCCGTCGGTGCTGGGTCTGGATCTGGTGGGCCTGCCCTCCGCCGAAGCCCTCGCTGCAGCCGGCGCCGACCTGGCCGCCCGGCGGGCCGAGGTGCGGGAGCTGGCCTGCAAGGTCGAAGAAGCCGCCCAGGCCAGGGGGGCGGCGGCCGCCGCCAGCAAGCGGGCCGGCGAGGCCGAGGCCGGGCGGGCCACAGCCATTGCCCAGCAGGAGCGGCTGGCGGCGGAGCAGGAGCGGGCGCTGGCGCTGCTCAGCCAGGCCCGCAGCGCCCGCGACCAGCTCGAGGGCCTGCAGCGGGCCGCCCGGGAGGCCGATGGCCGCGCCGTGGCCGCCGAAGCCATCGCCCCGGCCCGGCAGCGACAGCACGCGGCCGAGGCCGCCAGGAACGGCGCCGATCGCCAGGTCAACACGGCGGCCGCCGGCCTCAACGAGCTGCGGCGGCGCCAGATCGAGGGCATGGCCTCCCGGCTGGCCGGGGGTCTGGCCGCCGGGGCCCCCTGCCCGGTCTGCGGCGCCACGGCCCACCCGGCGCCGGCCCGGCCCTCGGACGACGCCGTCGATGACGGGGCGATCGCCGCCGCGGAAGGGACCCTGGCCGCGGCCACCCAGGCGGCGCAGGCGGCCGCGGTGGCCCTGGCCAACGCCCAGGCCGCCCTTGCTGCCGTGCTGGAGAAGGCGGGCGATGGCCCCGATCCGCTCGCCGCCCGCCAGGCCGCCAGCACCGCCGCTGCGGCCCACCAGGCGGCCCAGGCCCTGGCCGACGGTCTGCCGTCACTGGAGCAGCGCACCGCCGATCGGGAGCAGCAGCGCCAGCAGCTGGCCAAGGCCATCGAGGCGGCCAGCACCGCGATCGCCCTGGAGCGCCGGGCCGCCGCCGAGGCCAGCCAGCGCGAGCAGACCCTGGCGACTCAGGTGGCGCGGGAGCTGGGGGAAGGGCTGGCGCCTGGCGCGGTGCTGCGGGCCTTCGGGCCCCTGGAGGCCGCCCTCAAGGCCCTGGTGACCGGGGCCGGCGCCCACACCCGCGCCACCAGCGAGCTGGAGCAGGCGGCCCGGCGGCTGGGCCAGGAGCTGGCCGCCTCACCCTTCGCCAGCGCCGAAGCTGCGGCCGCCGAGCTTCAGGACGAACCCAGGCGCCAGGAGGTGAAGCGGCGGATCGAGAAGTATGAAAAGGACGTCATCGAGCTGCGGGGGATCCTGGCCGCCGCCGATCTGGCCGATCTACCGGAGACCCGGCCCGACACCGCCACCGCCCGCGAGGCCGTGGTCGGCCTGGACGTGGCCCGCACCCTGGCGGTGGAACGCCACAGCGAAGCCCGGAGCGCCCAGAAGGAGATCACCCGGCTGGCGGCCGAACACCGCGAGGGCGCCGCTGGGCTGGCTGTGAAGCAGGAACGGGCCGAGCGGCTCAGCGCCGTGGCCAACCGCTGCCAGGGCAAGGCGGCCCCCTACATCTCCCTGCAGCGCTGGGTGCTCTCGACCTACCTCGCCGACATCTGCGGCTACGCCAACCAGCGGCTCGCCCTGATGACCTCCGGCCGCTACCAGCTACAGCTCACCGATGAGGGGGGGCGCGGCGGCCGCAACGCCGGTCTGGGCCTGGAAGTGCTGGATGCCTACACCGGCGAGAAACGGGAGGTGAGCAGCCTCTCGGGCGGCGAAACCTTCCAGGCCTCGCTGGCCCTGGCCCTGGGCGTGGCCGACACGGTCCAGGCCCACGCCGGCGGCGTGCCCCTGGAGGCCCTGTTCATCGACGAGGGCTTCGGCAGCCTCGACCCCGACAACCTGCAACTGGCCATGGACGAACTCGACCGCCTGCGCGAAGGCGGTCGCATGATCGGCCTGATCAGCCACGTGGGCGCCCTGCGCGAACGCATCCGCGGCGGCCTCGAGGTGATCGCCGGCGACCGCGGCTCCAGCCTGCGGGTGGGCGTCACGGCCTAGAGCTGCCTTCTAAAGCAATCCCCGATAGCGCAGGAACAGCTGCACCATCGCCCAGGAGCCCAGGGTCACCTTGAGGGCCACCAGCAGGTTGAGCAGGGGGATCCAACCCCCCGAGGCCAGGGTGCCGAAGGCGCCGGCGGGCAAGGGAACCCCCCAAAGGGCGAAGGCGGAAAGGAGCACAAAGGCGATCACTGCGGCCTTCTCCCAGAGATCGGCCCGGTAGCGGCGATAGAGCCGCTCAGTGAGACTGGCCGCGCCGCTGATCAGCACCAGGCCGATGGCCGTGCCGCCGGCCACGCCGGCCGCGAAACCGCCACCCGGTGACAGGTGGCCGCGCAGGGCGAGCTCCACACCGATCAGGGCGGCGATGGTGGCACCGACCTGGCAGAGCACCACCGAGGGGGCATCGTTGATGGCCCGGATGCTCGTCTTGGCGGGCTCCCCGGCCAGCAGGAAGCGCACGCCGATGGAGGCCAGGGTGAACACCACCACCTCGGCGATGGTGTCGTAGAGGCGGGTGTGCAGGATCACCCCCGACACCAGATTGGGCACATCGGTGATCGCGGCGAGGGACGCGATCATCGGGCCGATGGGGGGGACCGGAGGCAGGCTTTCGGCCAGTGGGGCCAGGCAGAGAGCGGCGGCGGCCAGCAGGTAGAGCCAGGTCATGGCAGCTCCCGCAGCAACAGTTCCCCGCCGCCCTGCTGCCAGCGGCGGAAGCCCTCCAGGGCCTGCAGCCGCTCCACCAGCCGGGGATTGGCCAGCTCCAGCCGCGGGCCAGGTCCGAGACGGCCGTGGCAGGTGCTGGCCTGCTCCGGATCGGGCGGCAGCAGCCGCAGCCGCAGCGACAGCGGCTCCAGCCAGTCGCGCAGCTGCTGCTGGCAGGCCTCGCTGGGGGGCTCCGCGGCCGGGAACGACAGCCGCAGCGTCATCGAGGAACGCAACGCCACCGCATAGAGCGTGGTGGACAGCAGGGTGCCCACCAACGCCTCGGTGATGGCCACGTCCGGGGCGCCCAGCAGGGCATAGATCAGGGTCGACACCGAACCCAGGACCCCCCGCAACACCAGGGTCTGATAAGGATTCGACTGACTCACCAGCAGCACGGCGGTGAGCGGCAGCAGGGCGGTGATCGGCAGGAGCAGATCCAGCTCCCCCGCCAGGGACACAGTGCCGCTCATGACTCCGGCTCCCGGCGGGAGGCCAGCGAGCAGTTGGCCAGCACGTAGCCGAAGATCGTGTTCCACAGGATCAGCGCCACCAGAGCCAGCACCAGCAGGGGCCACTGGCCGGGGATCCGCAGCAGCAGGCCCAGCAGCATCAGCGCCGAGCCGAGGGTGTCGGCCACCGAGAGGGCATGCAGCTTGCTCAGGTAGCTGCGGCTCTCCAGCAGGGGCCAGGTGCCCCAGAACCAGAACACCAGCCCGGCCCCAAGCAGCAGCAGGCTGGCGTGATCGGCCAGGACGGCGAGGGTCATCGCTCCGTCCCCCGCAGCAGGTTGGCCAGCAGCAGCAGCCCGGCGTTGCCGGCGCACAGGACGATCACGCCGGCCAGGCCCAGCATCCGGTCGCCCCGCACCGCCGACACCACCAGGATGATCAGGGCCACCTTGCTGGCGACGCTGGAGAAGGCCGCCAGGCGGTGCCAGACGTCCGACGGCCGGCAGGCCACCGCGATCGGGATCAGCAGGGCCAGCACCATCCCCCAGAGCAGCACCGTCATGGGGTCTGGTCTCCGCGTCTGGGCCCTGGTGTCAGGGAATGGATCCGGTAGCGGCGCCCGCCGTCCTCCAGGCCGAGCACGATCGTGAAGGGGGTGAGGGTGATGCGGAACACGTCCAGGAACACCAGCAGGGGAATGGCCCCATCGGTGGTGACTTCGCTGGTCTCCTGCTCCACCGGCTCGCGGCCAAAGATCAGCCGCAGGGCCTCCAGGTAAGCCTGGGGAACGGCCAGCAGGCTGCGCCCCAGGGCCCGCAGCAGAGCTGGCAGGGGCAGGGGCCTGGAGTGGGCGCGGGGCAGCAGCAGGGACACCACCAGGCCGATCAGCAGGTTGAGGCGGCTCAGGTCGGCGGTGAGCAGGCACCAGACCGCCAGCCGGAATCCAGTGGTCAGCAGCAGGGGCAGCAGACGTCTCATCGCACCCACACCAGCAGGCCGGCCCCCACCACACCGATGCCGCCAATCAGATCGGGGAAACCCTCCAGGTCGGGCAGCCGGAACCAGGGGCGGCGCCGCAGGGGCTGCAGCACCCGGTGCAGTCCCACCCCGGCCGCCAGCACCAAAACCGCCTTGGCCGCCGCCGGCCCCAGGGCCGGGCTCCAGCTGCGGGTGGCCTCCCTGGCGCCCAGCAGCACGAGCGCCGCCAGCAGCAGCAGCACCCCGGGCGACCAGGCCGGTTCGGCTGGCGCCATGGCCTCAGGCGGCGGCGTCGAGGGCCGCAGGGGGGCACTCCAGAAGCGGGCGAACACCGCTGCCGTGCCCACGCTCAGCAAGCTGAGCAGCAGGCCCGTGGGCCCCGGCAGGACGCGATCGAGGTTGGACTTGGCGAAGAAGCCCAGCAGCGGCGGCACACCCACGATCGACAGAGAGCCGATCCACAGGGGGACCAGAACGCCGGTGGGCAGGGGCCGGCCGGCCCAGCCGGCCAGGTCGCGGCCGGGGAAGCGCCGGGCCACCAGGAACAGGGCGGACTTCGCCAGCCCGTGGCCGAGGGCGTAGAGCCCTCCGGCGGCCGGCACCAGCAGCACCAGACCCATCTGGGAGAGGGTGCTCCAGGCCAGCAGCCGTTTGGCCTCCGGCTCCACCAGGGCGAACAGCAGACCCAGGCCGGCGCTGGCCAGTCCGATCGTCGGCAGCACCGTGGCCAGGGTGGGCACGGCGACACTGAGCCGCAGCAGGGGGACGATCCCGGCGGCGACGACCACGCCGGAGAGCAGGGCCGAGACCTCCGCCGGCGCTTCGGCATGGGTGCGGGGCAGCCACAGCCCCGAGAGGAACAGACCGGCCTTGGTGAGCAGGCCCACCAGCAACAGGGACAGGGCGGCGGCGCCGGCGGTGGCGACGGCCTCGAGCTGGAAACTGCCCTGGTCCAGATAGACCAAAGCGGCACCGATCAAATAGAGCGTCATCACCGTGTTGCTGATCAGCAAATAGCGCAACGCCAGCCAGAGGGAACGCTCCGATCGGGTGATCAGGATCAACAGGAAGGCACTGATGCCCACCACCTCCAGGGTCACGTAGAGGCTGATCAGGTCCACCGCCACAAAGGCGGAGGCCAGCCCCCCGTGCAACACCATCAGCAACAGCAGGAACGGGCCCGGCAGCGGACGGCACCAGCCGTCGAGCACCACGGCACCACACACCAGGGCATTGAGGAGCAGGAAAGGCGCCGCCAGCGCGTCGGGCTGCAGCACCACGCCGTAGGGCCCCAGCAGGTGGAGGCTCGCCGGCAGGGCACCGGCCAGGATCGCGGCGGCCACGGCGGCGGTGGCGAGGCAGCAGGCCAGGGCCAGCCCGCGGGCCAGGGGTGGCAGCAGAGCCGCCAGAAACGCCGCCGTGAAAGGCAGAAGAAGCCAGGCGATGAGGAGAGTCTGGCCGGAGAGGGGCGGCATCAGCGCCGGCCTCCCGCTTCGAAACTCCCCATTTCGAAACTGCCCAGATCAAGGCTGGGGTCCACACGGGACAGGCGGGTGATCACCACCAGCAGCAGGGCCTGGATGGAGAGGCCGATCACGATCGCCGTGAGGATCACGGCCTGGGGGATGGGGTCAGCCAGGGCCACGGAAGCTGATGCCGGCTCAGGGGCGACAGGGTCCGTCAGGATCGGACTCTGCAGGCCGGAGCGCGCCGCCACGAGCACGAACAGGGCCACCACGGCCGACCCCATCACGTCCATGGCCAACACCTTCAGGAACAGGTTGCGGCGCAGCAACAGCCCCACAAACCCCACCAGCACCGCCACCAGGATCAGGAGCTCAAGCAGCCGGAAGGCCTCCACGGGACACGGCGACCCGGAGGACGGCCGGGATTTGGAGCGAGATGGTAGCCGTTGCGTCCAGGCGTCGACGGGCCTGGTTCACCGCCGCGATCAGACGGATGGGTGGAACTGATCCACCAGCAGGCGGCGCTGATACTCCAGCGACAGGGCCTCCAGGTGGGAGCGGGCCTGCTCCTGCAGGCCTGGATCCAGCTGGTCGAGCACCAGACCCTTGGGCACCCCCATCCGCATCACCAGCGCCAGAGCATCGAAGATGCGCACCTGGTCGCCCTGCCAGCCCTGGTACTCGGCGGCGAGCGCCATCAGGGACTCCCCCGACGCCTGACCTTCGATCACCCGGGGCCGCAGCTCCTGCACCTGGGCCAGCCGGGCGGAGCTGATCAGGGCATGGGCGGCGCCCAGGGCCGCCAGGGAATCGGCAGCTTCCCGCTTGAGCACGGTCATGTCCCGGCTGAGCACGGCCGTCTCCACCGACAGGGGCTCCCGCACCCCGGGGCAGAGGGCGGCGACCCGATCGACTGGTGGCGCCGGTGGAGCGGGCGGGCGGACCGGCGCCGGGGCCAGGGGCGGGCTGCTGACGGCCAGCGGGGGCGGCGGGGGTGGCTCCTGCCACAGGGCGGCGGCAGCCACCCGCAGGCGCCGTGCCAGCCATTGCCTGACGTTGGTTGCAAGGCGTGCCATGGACCTGGGGAGCTGAGTGATCTCAATCTGCCCCTCACGCCCCGGCGGGGATGACGGCAAACTCACCCGCCGGGCGACGGATTGCCGGCCCGTGCCCTTGCAGCGGGGATGGCCGTCAACTGATCGCGCCGGGATCCCAGCCCTCCGGCCCGATCACGAACAGGATGTCCCCCGCCTGCAACGGTGTGGTGCCGCGGGGATCGGCGATCGTCTCCCCATCGGCCCGTGTCACCGCCAGCACGGTGACGCCATGTTCCAGCCGCAGGCCGCAGGAGGCGATGGTGGCGCCCACCAGGGGCGAATGGGGCTGGAGCCGCAGGGTGTGGGTCGCCAGGTGGGGCAACGCCGCTTTCAGGTCCGCCACCGAGGTGGCCGAAGCCGCCAGGGTGCGGGCCATCTCCCGCCAGTGGCCGCGCACATCGCCGATCAGCCGCTGGATGTCCTCGCGGGGCACCAGCATCCGCGCCATCACCCGCGAGAACACCTCGATCGACACCTCCAGCTCGTCGGCGATCACCTCATCGGCCCCAAGGGCCAACAGCGGCTCGACCTCCCGGAGGTAACGGCTGCGCACCAGGATGTAGGCCTCCGGTGCCACCCGCCGGCCGATCTCCACGATGCGGCCGGCGGCCCCGGGATCATCGATGACGATCACGATCGCGCGGGCCCCCTCGGCATGGACCAGCTCCAGGATCGGGGCGTGGGTGGCATCGCCGTAGCGGATCGGTTCACCCTCCTCAAGGGCCTGGGCCACGATGGCGCCGTTCAGTTCCACCACCGTGTACGGCACGGAGCAGCGGCGGGCGCAACGGGCCACGTTCCGTCCGGTGACACCGAAACCGATGATCAGCACATGGCCGCTGCAGGGCAGGTCCTCCACCGGTCCCTCTGCCGCCGAGGGGCCGGCCCCCCGGGGCAGAAGCCGGTTCAGGCGGGTGCGGCACAGCCGGTCGGCCAGGGGAGACGAGCCGGCCACCAGCACTGGGGTGGCCATCATGCTGAGCACCGCCACATCCAGCAGCAGCTGGAACAGCTCCGGCGTCAGCAGCCCCACCGCCACCGCCGCCTTGGTGGCCACCAGGGAGAACTCACCCACCTGGCCCAGGGGCAGGCCCGCCAGCACCGCGCTGCGCAACGGCAATCCGGTGACCAGGGCGGCCGCCGCCGCGATCAGGGGCTTGATCAGGAGCACGGCCAGGGTGAGCAGGGCGATGCGGGCTGGATGGGCCAACAGGAACGGGATGTCGAGCAGCAACCCCACCGACACGAAGAACAGGCTCATCAGCACGTCCCGGAACGGCAGCATCACCGCCACCGCCTGGTGGGAATACTTCGATTCCGACAGGATGAAACCGGCCAGGAAGGCCCCCAGGGCCAGGGACAGGCCCAGGGACTGGGTGATCAGGGCGATGCCCACGCAGAGCATGAAGACCCCCAGCAGAAAGGCCTCCGAACTGCGGGTGCGGATGATCTTCTCCAGCACCCAGGGCACGATCCAGCGGTAGGCCAGCACCGCCAGGGCCGCCACCAGCAGCACCTTCAGCGCCAGCCCCGAGAGCGCCGGCAGCAGGGAAACCTCGCCAAGACCAGCCAGCAGGGGAGCGGTGAGCATCACCGGCACCACGGCGATGTCCTGGTAGATCAGGGTGGAGAGGATGGCGCGGCCATGGGGGGTTTCGATCTCGGCGCGCTCCTGCAGCAGGCGCAGCACCACGGCCGTGCTGGAGAGCGCCACCACGCAGCCGAGATAGCCGGCCTGGGGGAGATTCATGCCCATCGGCAGCAGCGCCAGGGCGATCACGGCGGCGGTGCCGAAAAACTGCAGGGAGCCGCCGATGATGAATTCCCGCCGCAGACGGGTCACATCCGCCACGGAAATCTCCAGCCCCACAACGAACAGCAACAGCACCACGCCGACTTCCGCCAGCAGTTCGATGTCGTGGGGGCCCCGCACCAGGGCGAGGGCATCGGGCCCCGCCAGCACGCCGGCCAGGAGCAGACCGATCGAGGTGGGAAGCCGCAGCCGGTGGCACAGGATCGCCGCCACCACGGACAGCCCGAAGATGACGACCAGATCGAGCAGCAGAACCTGCACGGTGCCGAAGGTCGTCACGGGAGTTGATGGTATGCGTGCCGAGCCCTGCCGCGCTGTCCCTGCCACTGACCCGGAGGGATCCGGTTTCTAGGCTGGACGCAGCCAGCGCCCTCAAGGCCCACCTGTCCCATGGACCCGCTCCCCTCCCGTTCCGGCCCGGATCTCCGCCTCGGCCGCCGGGAGCTGCTGCTGGGAGGCGTGGCCGCCGGCTTCGCCCTGGCGGTGCGGCCGGTGGCAGCCTCCACCGTCACCACGCCCGATCGGGGGCTGACGGCAGGCTGGGTGTCGGTGCCGGCGGCGGATGGTGCCGTGAAGGCCTACCGGGCCCGCCCCGCCAAAGGCTCGGGCTTCCCGGTGGTGCTGGTGGTGCAGGAGATCTTCGGCGTGCATGCCCACATCCAGGATGTCTGCCGCCGCCTGGCCCAGCTGGGCTACCTGGCCATCGCCCCGAGCCTGTTCGATCGCCAGGGCGATGTGACCGTGCTGCCCGACATCGCCGCGATCCTGCCGCTGGTGGCGACGGTGCCCGATGCCCAGGTGATGGCCGACCTGGATGCCACCGCCGCCTGGGCGGCCGCCAGCGGCGGCGGCGACGGGTCGCGGCTCGGCATCACCGGCTTCTGCTGGGGCGGACGGATCACCTGGCTCTATGCCGCCCACAACCCGAAGCTGAAGGCCGGGGTGGCCTGGTACGGACGCCTGGTGGGCACGGCCAGCGAGCGGCAACCCCTGTTCCCGATCGATCTGGTGTCCCGGCTCAAGGCCCCGGTGCTGGGGCTCTACGCCGGCCAGGACGACGGCATCCCGATGGAGTCGGTGCAGCGGATGCAGGCGGCCCTGAAGGCGGCCGGCAGCCCCAGCCGGATCGAGGTGTTCCCCGGTGTCCCCCACGGCTTCCACGCCGACTACCGGCCCAGCTACCGCGCCGCCGCTGCAGCGGCGGGCTGGGCGCGGATGCGGGCCTGGTTCCGCGCCAACGGCGTGATCTGAGGATGGGCGGGCGGCCTCAGGCCTGGTTGAGCCGGCCTCAGGCCCGGTTGAGGTGACGCTCCGCCTCGGCCGCCAGGCGGTCGGTCCAGTGGTCGACCTGGCTCTGCTCGGCCGCCTCCACCATCACCCGCAGCAGCGGTTCGGTGCCGCTGGCCCGCACCAGCACCCGGCCGTGGCCCGCCATGGCCGCCTCCGCCTCGGCCACCGCCCGCCGCAGGGGTTCGCAGTCCTGCCACTGCTGGCGGCGCTGCCGGTCGGGCACGGTCACGTTCACCAGCCGCTGGGGGTAGGGCTGGAAGCTGCCGTCCATCCATTCGGCCAGCTTCAGGCCGGCGCCGTGGATCAGGGTGGCCACCTGCAGGGCGCTGAGCAGGCCGTCGCCGCTCATGCCATGGCGGGCCGAGAGGATGTGCCCCGACTGCTCGCCCCCGAGGCCGGCTCCCAGGGCCTCCATGGCGGCGTGCACGTGCTGGTCGCCCACGTCGGTGCGCTCCAGCACCCCGCCGCTGGCCTGCCAGGCCCGCTCAAAGCCCAGGTTCGACATCACCGTGGCCACCAGGCGGTCGTCGGGCAGCTGGCCCTCGCGGCGCAGGGCGGAGCCCCACAGGTACAGGGTGTGGTCGCCGTCCACCACCCGGCCGCGGCCGTCCACCGCCAGCATCCGGTCAGCGTCGCCATCGAAGGCGAAGCCCATGTCGGCGCCGCTCTCCAGCACCGCCCGCTTCAGGGGCTCCAGGTGGGTGCTGCCGCAGCCCTGGTTGATGCGCTCGCCATCCGGCTCGCCATGCAGCACCAGCACGTCCGCCCCCAGGGAACGGAACAGCTCCTCGCCGCAGGCGCTGGCCGATCCCCAGCAGAGGTCGAGCACCACACGAGCGCCATCGAGGCGCTGGCCGCCGGTGCTGGCCCGCAGGGAATCGATGTAGGCCGCCAGCAGGTCGGGCCGCGGCAGCTCCCGTCCACTGCCCGCCAGCGGCGGCGGGGCGGTGCGGCCCTGGAGGCCCGCCTCGATCGCCTGCTGGCGCGCGGCCACGAGCTTGGCGCCGGTGGCGCCGAACACTTTGAGGCCGTTGTCGTGGGGTGGGTTGTGGCTGGCCGACACCATCAGGCCGCCGGCCGCACCCTGGCGCCGGATCGTGCCCGGCACCGCCGGCGTCGGGCACAGCCCCAGCTGCCACACCTCCCGGCCGGCGGCCATCAGGCCGGCACTGAGGGCCGCCACCAGCATCGGCCCGCTGCGGCGTGAGTCGGTGCCGATCACCACCGGCCCCTCGGCCTGCAGCACCACCCCGGTCCAGTAGCCCACCTGCAGGGCCAGGGCCGGGGTGACGCTGGTGCCGACGCGGCCGCGGATGCCGTCGGTGCCGAAGTGGGCCACGCCATCGGCCAGGGGTGCCCCGAGGGGGGAAACCACCGGATGCGAAGCCGCTTCACCCATGCCGCTGCCATCACTGGGGAGCAGGCTACGTGCCGTTCCCGGTGACGTTGCAGCCGGCTCTGCCGGCGGGGCTCAGCGCCAGCGGGGCGGCCACCAGCGCCAGCGCAGCAGCTCCAGGGTGGCCCAGAGCAGCAGCAGGCCCACGCACCAGCCCGGCAGCAGCCGCAGGGGCCACACCGACCGCAGCAGCAGGGTGAGCAACGCCAGCACCGTCACCACCACGGCGCGGCGGCGCTCGGCCGCCCCGGGCAGGCGGTTGAACAGCGGTGGCAGGGCGGGAAGGGAGGGCAATCGCACCGGGTGCGGCGCAGGCGGATGCCCAGAATGCCCCGGACGCCGTCCCCCGGCCATTGGCCCGACTCCCACTGCTGCTGTCCCTTTCGTGCCTGGGCACCGGCCTGGCGCTGGTGGGGGGTCGGGCCTTGCTGGCGCGCCAGCCGGCGCTGACGCCGGCCACCGCCACCGACCGGCTGGAGTGGCTGCAGCGCTGGGATGCCGATCCCTGGCGGCGCCGTGAGGCCAGCCTGCTGCTGGCGGCCCGCAGCAAGGAGCCCCAGCAGCAGCGCCAGTGGCTGCGGGGCCAGGGCTGGGGGGCCGATCCCCTGGCCGCCCTGGTGCTGAAGCAGGACGCCCTGGCCGCCGCGGCCCTCGGCCGCCCCGACACCTCCCTGGCCCTGTGGCGCCAGCTGCAGCGGCGCTTCCCCGGCGATCCGGCCAGCGCCGATGCCCTCTACGCCCTCGGCGGCGACGATCCCGCCAAGCGCCGGCAATTGCTGCAGCGCTTCCCGGCCCACCCCGCCGCCCTGGCGGCCGCCCTGGGGGCCGGCCCTGAGGCCACTGAACGGCGCCGCGGCGCCCTGCACCTGGCCCGCTGGGGCGCCCGCTGGCCCGGCGCCGAAGCCCGCCTGCGGCAGGTCTGCAAGGACGACGCCTCGGTGCTGGAGGCCCGCCAGCGGGCCCAGCTGGCCGAGGGCCTGGCCGAACTCGGCGATGCCGAAGGGGCCCTGCGCTGTCTGGGCTCCACGCTCAACGGCCTGGGGGCCAGCGGCCGGTTGAGCCTGGGGCGGGCCCTGCTGGCAGGGGACGAGCAGCAGCAGGCCCAGGCGGAGCGGCTGCTGCTGGATCTGGTTCGCAGCGCCCCCACCACACCGGAGGCGGCGGCGGCCGTGCGCCTGCTGGCCCAGCAGGGCAGCCCCGGCGCCGCCGCCGCCCTGGCCCGGCTGCCGCCCCGCTGGCGTGACAGTGCCCCGGTGCTCGCCCGGCGGATCCTGGAGGCGGAACCCAAGGGGGACGGGCCCCATCCCGCCACCGACGCCGCCGCCCTCAAGCTGCTGCGCCGCTGGCCCCTGGATCCCGCCAGCCGCACGCTGCAGTGGGATCTCGTGCGGGAGCGTCTGCTGGCCGGCCGCTGGCGGGCGGCGATGACACTGCTGGAGGCCATCCCCACCGACCAGCTGCCGCCGCCGCTGGCCGCCCGCCAGAACTTCTGGATCGGCTTCATTCAGCAACAGCTCGGTGAAGGGGCCGCCGCCAGGGCCACCTGGGAGGCACTGCTGCGGCGCCATCCAGGCGGCTACTACGGCTGGCGGGCCGCCGTGCGCCTGGTCCAGGGGGAGCTGCAGCTGGGCGCCGCCCCCCCCACACCGGCCGGGCGAACCGACTGGCGGCCCCTGGCCAGCGGTGACGGGATCCTCGATCGGCTCTGGCGCCTGGACCAGCGCACCGAGGCCTGGGAAACCTGGCGCCACCGCCGCGGGCGCCGCGCCCCCGATGGCAGCCGGGAGCTGCTGCTGGAGGGGCGACTGCGCCAGGGGGTCGGCGACGACTGGACCGGCTTCGGGCTGCTGGAGCAGGCCAGCCTGAAGCTGGACGGCAACCAGTGCGCCTTGGAGCGGGAGCTGGAGCGCAGCCTGCATCCATTGCGCTTCGAGGCGGCCTTCCGGGCGGCCGCCAACCAGGCCGGGCTGCCGATGGCGCTGCTGCTGGGCGTGGCCAAGCAGGAATCGCGCTTCACACCGGCGGTGCGCTCGCCGGTGGGGGCCACGGGCCTGATGCAGCTGATGCCGGCCACCGCCGCCGAACTGGCCGGCAGGCCGGTGCCGGAGCAGGAGCTGGAGGACCCGGACCGGAACGCCAGCCTCGGCGCCCGCTACCTGGCCCAGATGCTGCGCCAGTGGGACGGCGACCCGCTGCTGGCCGTGGCCAGCTACAACGCCGGGCCCGGCGCCGTCGCCGGCTGGCTGGGCCCCCGCCTGCGCAGCGACCCGGAGCTGTGGGTGGAGGCGATCCCCTACCCCGAAACGCGCCTGTACGTGAAGAAGGTGCTGGGCAACGTCTGGAGCTATCAGCAGGGCAGCGAACCGGGCTGCTGATCAGCGCACCAGCAGGCGGCCGAAGTTGGCGCCCCCCAGCACCAGCAGGGTGAGCACCCCGGCCAGCACCAGCGGCGGCGGCACCACCCGCACCCGCAGCAGATCCAGCCGGGCCAGCAACACCGCCGAGCCGAGGATCAGCACGTTGGCCAGCACATTGAGGTGCAACAGGTACATGCCGCCGATGGTGACCACCAGCAGGGTGACCACCAGGCTCACCACCCGGCTGGCGGCCATCAGCATCGACACCTGGCGCAGCACCAGATCGGGCATGGTGCAGATGAACACGATCAACAGAGCCTGCAGGCACTCAGCCGACCAGACCAGGGTGGTGAGCTCCTGCACGCGGCTGCCGTCGGTTTCCAGGGCATGGCTCCAGTGCATGCCCTGGTAGGTGCTCACCCCCATCAGCACCAGCAGCATCGGCGCCTGCAGCGGCAGCAGCAGCAGCCGGAAGACGTCCTTCATGGTTCCAGCACCAGGGTGATGGCCTCCAGTGGGCAGCTGGGGATGCACTGTTCGCACACCAGGCAGCGGGAGGCCGCGAACTGCAGCCGCTGGGTGGTCGGGGTGTAGTGGAGGGCGCCACTGGGACAGACGCTGGAGCAGATGCCGCAGTCAACGCAGAGCAGCGGATCGATACGGATCTCCCCAGGAGCGCGATTGAGCCCCAGCCCCTGGCTCTCCAACCAGTCTTCGGCGGCATCCAGCTCGTCGATGTCACCGGAGAGCTCCACCACCATGGTGCCGCTCTGGTTGGGGGCGATCTGGGCCCGCAGGATCTTGGCGGCGATGTCGAAGTCGACGGCGAGGCGGTACGTGATCGGCTGGTGCACCGCCTCCGAGGGGAAATGGAGAGTGAGGCGCCGTTTCACCGCTCCTGCCCGGGAAAGCAGACGCTAGCAACGATGTCCCGAGCCAGCCCCTGGTTCTGGCCCTGCCGGCGGGACGGCGCTGCCAGAGTGGGCGCCACGTCGTGTCGTTGGTGTCCATGGCCCCGTCGGGCAGTTCCCCCCTCTCCAGCTTCGGCCGCACCGAGCGCATGGTGCTGGCGGCCGTGGCCGCCGTGCTGGTGGTGCTGATGGTGTGGCTGCGGGGCGGCCTGCATCCGGAAGCCCCCCTGGAACGGCTGGCCCGCCAGTCACCCGAACTCACGGTGGCCCTGGCCGATGGCAAGCCCACCGTGGTGGAGTTCTACGCCGACTGGTGCGAGGCCTGCCGCGCGATGGCACCGGCGATGGAACGGATCGAGCGCCAGCAGCGCAGCCGGATGGATGTGGTGCTGCTCAATGTCGACAACCCCCGCTGGCAGCCGCAGCTGGAGCGCTACGACGTCAACGGCATCCCCCAGCTGGAGTTCTTCGACGCCGCCGGCACCTCCGTGGGCCGCTCGATCGGGGCCCGCAGCGGCGCCGACCTCGACGCCCTCAGCACCGCCCTGGTCGACGGCACCCCCTTGCCCCAGCTGGCAGGCGTGGGGGCCGTGAGTGCCCTGCCCGACAGCGACACCGCAACCACCGTCGCGGCCGAGAGTGCCAGCCCCCAGCCCCAGGCCGGCCCGCGTAGCCACGGCTGATCCCCGCCGCCTCGCCCCACCCCACACCACCCATCCCCGCCCATGGATCCCCGCTTCCGGGTCGAACTGATCGCCGCCACCCCGAACGCGCAGCTGTGCGTCTACGCCGGGATGCACCAGGACTACAGCGAGGGCTTCGTGGCCGCCGACCGGGCCGAGTGGCCCGAGGAGACCAAGGCCGGGGAGATCTGCGTCAAACGGCTGCTGGCCGGCGAACGCGGCCACTACGGCCCCCTGGAGCACGCCCAGATCGTGCTCAACGTGGGCTGGTTCCCCCATTCGGTGATGCAGCAGGCCCGCACCCACCGGGTCGGGGTGAGCTTCGATGTGCAGTCGATGCGGTACACGGGCGACCGCATCCGCCGGGCCGCCAACGGCGAACTGGAGCTGGAGGAGGTGTTCTACCTGCGGCCGGTGGGGCCCTACAGCGACCGCCAGGGCAAGAAGTACCTCTACGACGAAGACCAGCGGGCCATCGACCTGAAGCTCTGCCGGACGGCGGCCGAGCGCTACCGCGACCTGCTCGATGCGGGCTTCGCCGAGGAGCACGCCCGCGGCATCCTGCCCTTCGACTACCGCCAGCACTTCGTGGTGAGCTTCACCCTGCGGGCCTTCCTGCACTTCCTCGACCTGCGGGCCAAGCTCGATGCCCAGCAGGAGATCCGCGAGCTCTGCGACCTGATGTGGCCCCACCTGCAGCTGTGGGTGCCGGAGTTCGCCGACTGGTACGAGAAGAGCCGGCTGCACAAGGCGCGCCTGGCACCCTGAGGGCTTCAGGGACCGTCCTGCCAGGGCTCCAGCAGCTGCAGATCAAGGGCCTCCGTCAGGCGCTTCAGCACGGCGGCCAGCTGCTCGAACTCAAGCCGTCCCAGCGGGCCTTCGAGCTGATCGGCGGCCACGGTGGTGGGCAGCCAGGCCATGACGTAACTGCGCTGCTGCAGGCCATTGCTGGGGGTGGGATCGAGGGGATAGGCCAGCGGCTGTCCCTCCAGGCGTCCATCGCTGCTCAGGGGCAGCACCACCCAGCGCCGGCTGCGGCTGGTGGCGGCCTCCGGTGCAAGGACGACGACCGGACGGCGCTTGCTGTCGCCGAAGCTGCAGTTGCGCGGCCAGTGGTACAGACGTCCCCGCTCAGCCATCGATGGCGGCCAGGGCCATGGCGGCAGCGGCTTGAGCAGCGTCGGCGAGGTCGCCACCCTCACCCTCCAGTCGGGCCAGATCGGCGTAAGCCGCGTTGAGCACCGCCAGGCGCCTGTGGGCCAGCCAGAAGGCCAGGGCCTCCCCCACCAGGGCCGAACGGTTGCCGCCTTCGGCGTCGAGCTCGGCCAGCAGGGCTTCATCCACCGAGACGCTGATGGAACGGTTGGCCATGGCTCCAGCGAAATTCCTGGCAAGGATCCTAACAAGAATGATGGGGCGAGCCATCGCCCGGCAACGTCGGGGACCATGCAAGACACTGGCGGGACCTGATGCCGCTCGAGGGAGTCGGATGAAACGCCTCAGCTGGGGCCTTGCCCTCTGCCTCGCCCTGGGCCTGCCGGGGACGGCGGCGGCGGCACCGGTGCTGCGGGTGGGCCTGGTGGAGGGCTCGCCGCCCTGCAGCTACCAGGTGGCGGGGGTCTGGCGGGGCCTGGCCGTCGATCTCTGGAACCGGGTGGCCACGCGCGAGCAGCTGCCCTATGTCGTCAGCGCGTGGCCGTCGGTGCGGCAGATGCTGGAGGCCAGCCGCGAGGGGCGGCTGGATGTGGCCGTGGGCTGCATCAACGTCTCGCCCGACCGCCTGCAGCGCTACCGCTTCAGCCTCCCTTTCCAGGAAGATGGCCTGGCGGTGATGGTGGTCAAGAGCCGGCTGGATCTGGGCCGCTCCTTCCTGGGCGCTCTGCTGACGCCGACGCTGTTGCAGCTGCTGGGCGGCTACCTGCTGGCGATCGCCCTGCTCACCGGGCTCACCCTGAGGCTGGAGGCCCGCAACCATCCGCCTGCGGGCAGCAGGCATCACTCCCTGCGTCACAGCAGCAAGGTGTTCCAGGTGCTGGCCACGGGGCCGGGCAGCAACACGATCGTGGCCACCATCCGCGGCAACGGGATTGTGATCCTGGCCTACCTGGTGCGGATCGTCTCGGCGTCGCTGCTGGTGGGCTATCTCACCGTGAACGTGGCCGGGGAGATCCAGGGCAAGGCCACCGGCGCGATCCGGTCCCCGGCCGACCTGCGCGGCCTGCGGGTGGGGGTGCGCAGCGGCACCGTGAGCGAGGCCCTGCTGAAGGAACTCAACGCCGGCGGGACGGGGGCGAAGGTCACGATCGTGCCGTTGGCCAACATCAGGGCCGGGGGCGAGTTGCTGGCCTCCCGGCGCATCGACGCCCTGGTGGGCGACAACCTGCAGCTCAGCCATCTGCTGCTGCAGGCAGAAGCCAAGGGCTTTCTGCCCAGCCTGGCGCTGGAGGGCATCCGGCCCGAATCCCAGGCCTTCGCCTTCTCCCCGCAACTGCCGGAGGCCACCAGCGACCGCATCGACCAGGCGATCAGCGCCCTCAAGCGCAGCGGTGTGGTCAGCGAGCTGCGCCAGCAGGCCACGACCCCGGTGGCCCCCCAGAGCCGCTGAACGCAGCGGTCCACCAACGCTCCACCACCTCCGGGCTGCCGTACCAGCTGGGACCGAAGGCGCCGCCATGGGCCACCCCCGGCAGCACCAGGGGGGTGGAGCCCGCCAACAGGGCCGAGGCCACCGGCACCAGGCCGTCGCCCCGGTCGTGGGCATCGCCGCTGCTGTTGCGGTAGGCGGTGGGGGCCAGGCGCTGGGCCATGGGGGAAGCCGCCTGCAGCTCAAGGTCGCCGGCCACCGACACATACCGCACCTGATCGGCGAAGGGGCTGCCCGGCAGGCGCTCCGCCACCATCTGGCGCAGCACCGTAGCCTTCAGGGCGGTATGGGGACTGCCCAGCATCACCAGGGTGTCGGCCAGGGCCTTGCCGTCGTAGCAGCGCCCCTGGAACGGGGCGTCATCGAGGAACAGCCGCAACATGATGCCACCGGAGCTGTGGCCGATCAGCGTCACCTTGCCGGTGGGGGACTGGCGGGCCAACTCGCTGGCAGTGGCCTGGACCCGATCGAGGATCCGGGCCCAGGCGAAGGCGAAGACGGTGAGCAGCCATTCGGGCTTGCCCACCGGCACCAGCCGCACCGGCTGGCCGCTGAGCTGCTGCAGCCGCGACACCATCGGCCCATAGGCCTCCTGGCTGATCAGGAAGCCCCCGAGGATCACGATCGGCTGGCGGGTCATGGGTGGTGCTGGTGTCGCGGGGCCGGTCTATCCGACCCTCCTGGCCACAGGTTGATGCAACGCCACCAGAACAAGGTCACCGCGCCAGACGGCGACATCGGTCACCACTACGATTCCCCGTCGTCGAACCGGGTGGGACTGGCTGCATCCAGGAGACCCACTGGTGCAACCGCTGCTGCTGCCTGGGCCCACCCGGCCCGTGGCGCCGCCAGAGGGGTGATCGTCAGCATTCCAGGCGCGGCGTGGATGTCCACCGCGTCCGTCAGAGCAGCCTCCTCCAGCAGCGGCTTGGCCAGGCGAAGGCCGCGTGAGTTGCCGATCCTGATCAGTTTTGCCCTCATACGCCACGCCCCAACCAGGTGATCAGGTTGTGGCCACCCAGGCCTTGCGCCTTGAGGCAGCGAGCCCTGCGGCGAAACACGGAGAGACTGACGCCGCCCGATGCGATGGATACCTTGAGAGAAGTAACCATTCCGGCGATGCGACGACTTCCGATCCTTGCCGCCTCCCTGCTGAGCCTGGCGTCCGTGGTGGTGACGGCGCCGGCGCTGGCCGACACCGTGCAGGCCCGCTGCGATGTCTTCCCCGCCGGTGAGGACAAGGCCACCTCCTCCGACCTGTGCACCTTCTCGCAGCGGCAAGGATTCGTCAGCATCCAACTCAAGGGCGGCCAGAGGGTCGAGCTCAAGCCCAACGAGAGCACCCCCAATGCCTACTTCGATGGGCGCGGTGAACCGGCAAGGCGGGAGATCCTGGACGCCAATCGCGGCCAGGTGTACCGGCTGGAGAAGCAGTCGATCTTCGTCTTCTGGGATCCCGCCCCCTACGGCAAGGAAGCCAGCAGCACCACGCCAGCGGAGAAGCCGCCGGAAATCGTGCGGCTGCTGCTGGGCATCCACCAGGTGAAGTTCGAGGGCGCCTGCCGGGTCAACTTCAACAAGGCCGGCAAGACCTTCAGCAAAACCTCCGCCTGCACGTCGGCCCAGGTGAGCGTGGCGGAGGAGGCCATGCGGCGCTACTTCCGGGAACAGGGCCTCTGAGGCCCTGCGTTCTGCCTGACCCGGGCCAGCCATCTCAGTGAGCGTCGTCGGAACGGGTGGGTGGGATCGGCGCCAAGAGTGCGTCGTGATAGGCGCTGAACACCTCGTCACGCTGCCAGCCGGCCGAGGCATAAAGCGCCCGGCCATCAGGGTCGGCGATGAACTGGCGATAGCCGTCGAAGAGCGAAACAAGGTCTCAAGGTCGGCGGAGGTGGCTGGGCGGACGGAAGCAGGTTGCACAGGGCCGATGGGGGAAACGCTCAGGAGGACGGTGGGGCCGGAGCCTGCACGCGGGTGGCCTGGCCGGCGACGACCTTCCAGGCGCCACTGACATGGCGCTGCCACAGACGGGAGAAACGAAGATCCTCCTGAAAAAGGGAACCGTTGAACACACCAGAGAGGTAAACACGAACGCAGACAAAGGCCGCCTGCCCCAGCATCAGGATGCGTCACTCGGATGGATCGATGCGATGGAATCTGGGAGCCCAGGAGCGATGAAGCGCAAGGTCCTTCTGCTTGGAGAGCACGCCCTCAAGTGTTGCCGCATCGGAGGCGAGCATGCCCTCTCTGAGGTGCTCAGAGAGAGATACAGGGACCGCCCATCATCGTGAACAATGAAAGGTAGGTGCTGCTTCAGACGCGTGCATCCGGCAGAGGGCAGCCATAGGCGGTGAACGCCGCGTCAGCGCTGAGCAGTGTGACGGCATCGAACAGCAGGCGCATCAGCCCTGCTCGAACAGATCGGCGATCAGGGGGTTGGCGGCATCGATCGACTCGGGCGCCACGAACTGCCCGCGGGCGATGCCCAGCCGGCGGGGGCGCTCAGGCACCTGCAGGCTGGTGAGCCGTGCGACGGGCCGGCCATTGCGGGGAATCACCACACGTCTGGGTCTGGACATCATGGCGGCGCAGGACTCGACCAGGCCTGACTAGATCCACCTTCACCCCAGAGAGGCATCAGCTCGCCAGTAGCCGAAGCCGGACGCTCAGGCAGGAACGGCAGGGGTATCCGAGCGTTGGTACAGCAGCACGCCGGCACGTTGGATGTGGGCCAGAAGGGCGGGGTGGCCGATGGCAGTGAGTGCGGAAAGATCGATCACCCAGGGCAGGAGCAGATCATCGAGATCGGCGTCGATGCGGGCCAAGATGGCGTTGCTGATGGCGTGACCCGTCAGGGTGAGATCGATATCGGAGGCGGGGCGGTGGCGGCCAAGGGCTCTGGAGCCGTAGAGGATCGCGGCCTCTACCTCGGGATAGGTGGCGAGCACCATCTGGATGGCCGCCATGGCCGAATCCGGCAGGCCGATGGCCTGGGCTGACGCCAGCGGGGCACTGCTGATCATGGCCGGGGATCGCTGAGAGCCGCGAAGTGAACACGCAGGGCGCCGAACAGCGGCGCAAAGCGATCGATCACGTCGTGGGCGATCGCTTTGGCCTGCTCGAGATTGTAGGAATGCGATGACTGATTACGGGCCTTGATCATCGCCATCCAGCCCTCACCGTCGTCGACAAGACCACTTTGGAAGGCCAGGCGAGTGGCATCGCGTGATCCAATGAGGCCCTCGATTCCCTGATATTGCAGATAGTCCTTGAGCAGATTCCAGGCAAGTTCATGGGTGAACTCGAATCCCTGAATCAGCCCCTGCTGTTCCAGCTCGCTCAGCGGGCGCTGCTGCGCCAGCTCAACACCGCGTGCCAGCACCTGCAAGGCCCGCTCGAAGTTGTCAAACCGCTGGCGCCAGCGGATGTCAGCGTCTGCCATGGATTCAGGGTAGGGAATCGGCGCGCTCCTGCCTCTCGCCACAGAAGCGATCGGCCCTGGCCCGAGCGATCCGTTGCCCCGTCATGGAGAATCGCCCCCCCCCGGCGGGTCTTGGCGTCAGACGCGACAGGCCACCATCGCGGCCTGCGCGAGACAGAGGCGTGGGCCGTCGGAGCCAGATCCTTGAAGAGAGTCCGTGATGTCCCTGACGATCTCGGCCTTCTGCTGCCGCGATGCACCTCGGGTGATCTGAACGTTCACCTAGGGCAAGGTCTTGCTCCTGGACTGGGCGGTTCTTTGGCCTGCTGATGATTCAAGGCCCCAGCGCCCCCAACGGCACCACAGCGATGCCCTCGGCTCGCCGGTAGCCGTAGCCGCTGCCGCAGACCACCGCCAGGAAGGCAGGTTCGCCGGTGCGGCCCGTATCGATCTGCTGGCGAAAGCGCAGCAGGCCTTCGGCAGCGGCCTCCACCTGACCCTGGCCCAACCTGATGTCAATCGCACCCCAGCGGCCATCGCGCAGCTGGACGATCGCGTCCACCTCCACGCCGTAGTCATCGCGGTAGTGGAACACCTCGCCATCCAGCCCCTGGGCCAGCACGCGCAGGTCGCGGATGACCAGCGCCGTGAGGGATTGCAGTTCTTGCCTGTCGATCTCGCCGTCTCGCCAGCGATGCCACTGATGGAACAACTGGTTCTCCAGCTCCAGCAGATCCCGCCCCACCGGGGCGCTGACGCCGGAGCGTTC
>Ga0247832_1002660_pt1 | contig 26617 bp, 23 predicted proteins | sample LaCruzMarch2015__10_FD_192407 | JGI IMG/M metagenome (GOLD analysis project Ga0247832, IMG submission 192407) | Freshwater microbial communities from meromictic Lake La Cruz, Castile-La Mancha, Spain - LaCruzMarch2015_4m | ecosystem: Environmental > Aquatic > Freshwater > Lake | place: Spain... | reverse complement strand
AAATATCACATAAATCATATAATCGATTATACATGAAATCACTTCCCAGAATATCGATTAAATCAATCCGCGCATGTATGGTAGGCGGATAGCTCATATAATCGATTTTATGGACCCTCACTTTCATTTAAAATCGATTATATGTACATAAAATCGATTATACAAAAAATCGATTTTAGCTGCGGCAGATCCGAAAACAACTTTTGCCCTATCCTACCTGGGAGAGAAGAAGTGGAGTCTTATTATATGAAATGCTCGGCGGCGACGATTACCGTCTCCTCGCCGAAGTTGAGCAGGAGGACGTCGCTGCAGGAGGAGAAGGTGATGATGAGTTTGTCGATACTCATATTGAATACGAGGAACTTTACGCCTCCCTCATCTTCATAGCATGCATTTACGCATCTGGCCAAATTGTACGACGTGTACTACGCATGCCTCCGTTAGTTGGTGAAATATTCGCGGGTATTATCCTTGGTCCGAACTTGATTGACTTCGTACCCTATCCAATATCTTTCGTTATGCTCGGCGAGATTGGACTACTATTACTCATCCTTGATGCAGGCGTTGGTGTAGATCTTGATACACTACGCTTGGTGGGTGGTAGGGGTCTACTCGTCGGGATAGTCTGTTCAATATTACCCATGTCAATTGGATTTGGCATTTCATTAGCAATTGGTACGAGTCTCACGGGATCACTTGCTGCGGGTGCATGCTTCGGTCCTACAAGTGCGGGAATTGCAATGGCAACGTTGAAACGTGCGGGAATATTGGATAGTCCCGTCGGACAGCTTATTGTATGTGCTGCAATGATTGACGATATGTTTGCACTAGTAGTGCTCAGTACATTAAATGCATTAGTCGGAGATCCGAACACTGCATTGGTGGGAGATCAGGAGAGGAATAAACTTTCTATACTTGTGCCTATCGTGAGTGCACTGGGCTACCTCTTTATTGGGGGAGCAATCGCAGTACGCGTTCTACCGCCCTTCCTCGAACGGTTTTACTTTGCGCGTATTGGCAAGGAGAATCATGGACCGGCAGGTGTGCTCCTTATGTTTATTTTCCTCTTCGCGATGATGCCGGCTACCTACTACGCAAAGACATCCTATTTAATGGGAGCGTTCCTATCTGGATTGGTCTTCTGTTCTAAGAATGATGTCAAAGCACATTACACATCACAATTCAAGCGTATATTACAGTGGCTAATGCGAATCTTCTTTGCAGCGAGCATTGGTTTCCAGGTTCCCATCCGCAACTTTGCAGATGGTCGTGTCATCGCCTACGGATTCCTGTATACACTGGCACTCACGGGAAAGTTTGCCGTGGGTATCATGACCCCCAACTTTAATAAGGGCCCAAAGTTTAGAGGGTCTCATTTGAGAGATTGTCTCATCACCGGTTGCTCCATGACTGCCGAGGCTGAATTTGCATTCATTGTTGCAGTATTTGGAAAGGAAAAGAATCTTTTCAGTTTGAGTCTCTACTCTTCGATTGTCTTCGCGATCGTTTGTTCCGAAGTGTTTGCACCGTTCGCTCTACAGTTTACTATATCATACTGGAATAATCATGACAGACAAAGTGACGAATTACAAATAATGGAACCGAGTGATGAGAAAGTTGACAGAGAACCCAATCAGCTGGAACAAACAATCAAGGAGGCAGGCAATTCAGAAAAAGAATCGTCATTACATCAAAGGGTAAAAGGAGATGACAAAGCGGAGATGCAGAATTAATCATAATCATAGTCACTACATTATTGTGTATTCAAAGTCATCCATTTACTACTTCTCTCACTTTTATAGATACATCCTCATTAAAAAGCAACACTTGCAGGGGCATTAAGATTGTGTCTTTCAGTCACTCAATACTTTGCATGGTGTAGAGTTCAGCACTCATTCACTTTCTGCCTGGCATGTGTGACCAATTCCCTTTCATCAACACTCAACCCCCAAACCGGCTCCCCTTCTACCTCCAATCGACCCAAGCACTCCATCACCTCGGCACTGGTCATGATTTTCTTAATTTTAGAACTAATTTCCAACTGCTTCCCACTAACATTGCTCCCAGACTTTTCCTTCTCGTCGTCCAGCATGGCCTCGAGTTTGTCAATTTCTTCCATGAGCATTGATAAATTCTCTACATCCGAGTGTCGGGCCAGCATCTCGGGGTGATGCTCAGCCTCGACTTTTGAGACGCGTGCACCACCAGAGCCATAAAATCCACCCTGACCTTCACTGGCTTGTCCTCCAGAGTACTATTATTGAAATGAAGGATATGAAATAAGCAATACCAGGAGTAAAAAAATATGGTTCGACAAGAAATGGGAGTACTTACGGTCGTCATCATCTGTGCCGACATGTAAAAGGCAGGACGATGATTCCGAATGGGCCCAGCGATGCACCTGCTGGCAACCGAGTAGGTTGTCCGCCGAGCAGTGGAGGATGCGATTCTCCACAACATCGTCAGGAGAGTCTATGGGGACGGACGCTGCGAGTTCGAGGATTTTTTGTTCCGGTTTCCGACGATGCTTCCCGCAAAAAAAGTAGGTACGCAAACCCACCCACAAACAATGGGAGCAACTCTAGTTGTTGTTGAGCGCCGCAGGTCCCAAATCGTCACTCCCATGCTCACCTCTTGTCTGACATCATTTATTATCATTCTTTTAAGTCGCCAACGCCATTTATTCGTAGATGCGTTCGCAGTGGGAAAGAGGAGTAGGAGCACCACACTCGCCATGCGTCGTCATACAATATTCGCAAATTCATCCACCTCCTCCGATGCTGCTGCCGCTACTGTTTCATCTATTACAAATAAGATGACAATTGTCAATGGGCTGTCTTCTCCTACAATTCTTGATAATTATGATACCTTCCTCGTAGACATGTGGGGTGTAATGCATGACGGTCATGCACCCTACGACGGTGTCCTACATGCCGTGCGCCAACTAAAGGAGGCAGGTAAGGCGTTGATCATACTAAGCAATTCGAGCAAACGTATTGTCGACTCGGAGAAGATGCTCGTCAAATTGGGATTTAATTGTAATGACTTTCATACTATTATAACTTCTGGTGAAGTTGCTCATCGTCTTTTGCGGGGAGATGGTAACAACGGGTACTGCAAGAAGTGGAATATACTCGATACTCTCATCCAACAGAATCAGAGAAAGGTATTTGTGTTTGGTAGTGGCGACGATGATGCTTTATACTGCTCATCTGCTGGATGGACTTTATCATCCATTGAGGATGCTGACTTGATCCTCGCGAGGGGAACATTTACCATTAACAACGGATCTGGTACGATAATATCCAAGAAAGAAAATGAGGCATTGTATTGGACGACTGTTGAACAAAGTATGACCATCGCGTCACAACGCAAACTACCCATGCTAATAAGTAATCCTGACAAAATCCGACCTGATCCAGGGAATAAAACACCAATGCCAGGAACACTTGGAGATACCTACGAACGATATTTATGGACTACAAACTGCTCTCCCATTGGAGATAGCCCAGGTATGACAGAGGAAGGTGCACGTGCGTACGTTCATCGGATTGGTAAGCCCTTTGGGGAGGTTTACGATGTGTCATTATTGTCATTATTATCTGCATCATCGGGAGAAGACGATGACGATGTTTTACGTAATAGTTTGAGGAAGAGGACGATAATGATTGGTGATGCACTCGAAACTGACGTTGTCGGGGGCAACAACGCAGGGATTGACGTCCTATGGGTTGTGCAAAATGGTATTCACGGCATTGATGTCAGGACGAAAGGCGTCGACAGAACGCTGGAACTTTTCAATTGGGACAAACTATGCACTTACGCATATGGTGAAGAGGTATCACCTCGCTATATGATGGATCATTTTCGATGGTAAATTTAAACGGGACACTACTATCAGCAATTCTGTTGTGTCATTGGATATCTGACTATGTACACCGATGAGGAGTGTATCCGACTTTGAACGAATATTAAGTCTCTTAAAGCTTAATGATCGAGTTACGTGCAAGGGCAGATTGAGGCCCCAAGCCGGCATTTGTTATGATGTTGCACTCATGGCGTATTATGGTAAATAGTTGGTATTTGTGTAGACTTAGGTGCCATCTTTCCCGCTGAAACCGTGTACCCCAAATTATCGGAACGCGTCTCAGACACCCACCTCCGACGAGGGAGATGAAGGCTCTGTCATTTGTCGTACTGGGCACCATTGGCCAACGCAGTATATATCCATATTATCGCACTGCTCATCTTCATCTCAGCTGTGCAATAGCATCGAGGTTGTTGCAGGATGACGGATACGCATCTGAAATTGCATCACATGTTGTGGATCATTTTTTATCATCGGTTTCGAAGAATGAGTATCCTCCACTACTCCGTCGAGTCATGGATGATACCATCAACATCGATGAAGAGGCTGCTTCTGCTGATTGGATAAATCAATTGTTTGTTCCAATTTACGGCATGTCAGGCAATTTAACTCGCCCTAACAACAGTGCATCAATATCACCCAACAACAGGAGCACGCGACCGCGACGTTCGTCAATCTCTAAACAACGTACCAATCTCAAAATCACTCTTGCGTATCGAGGCAAGGATTTTTGTGGCTGGGAGGATCAAAGGCATGACTTGTACCGCAGTGCAAAGAATGATGGAGAGAGAATGAACAGTTGTATCGATCAATTCATCCCCGCTTTGCCATCAGTTCAAGGGACATTGGCAGATGCACTTCATACACTCTTGGCAACGAACAATAATGCAAACATTATTACTGATCATACCCTACGTGATGATGGGCTAGACAAATCATCACCATTACAGGATAGTGTAGCAGCGACGCTGGTCCGTCAACACAGAAAACACAATACACACTCCGATAGGCCAATCGAAATAAAAGTAGCAGGACGGACAGATGCAGGTGTAAGCGCGATTGGTCAAGTGTGTCGTATACGAACTTGGAGTGACATTAAGAACATTAACGGTGGGATAGAGAAGCATGTGCAACAGCTGGTCAATGAACACATCGCTGCAAACAGAAGAGGAGGCATAAGTAGTGTTGGACTGCACATTCAAAGTGTCGAATGTGTAGGAGATGAATTTCACCCAACATTTGGTGCAACCGCTCGTGCGTATGTATATCTTCTTGACTTGCCAATGAATGAATATTATGATGATGAGCACAGTTACAACAAGGCACAAGGAATATTATCATTAGTGTCAGTCCCGAGAATGAATTCCTTACTGCAGACATTAGTGAATAGAGAGCTGGATTATATCGCAATGTCGTACGGCAAGGTTAAGAGTCAAACGACATTGTGCAATCTGTTTCATGCAAGAGCAAGCATCGTTGAGTTGGTTTGCTGTAGCGATAGATTTGATTATGACGGTGGATCATCATCATTATTGTCACAGACAAGGAGCAGAGCAATCTGTATTGAGTTGGTCGGTAGTCGCTTCTTACGACGTATGATCCGTATTCTAGTAGCAACAGTAATGAGAGAGGCAAATTGTTCAAGTTACGTTGACGACTTTGCATTACTCAATATTATACATGCTAGAGATCGCAATTTAGCAGCAAGGCCTGCTCCCCCAGATGGATTGTTATTTGTCGGTGCCGATTTTTCCCCGGTTTATTCTGCCAAGTGCCTCTCTCCTCATAGCCCTCCATCCGATGCTTAACCAGGAAGAAGAGTACCTAGTAAAAGAAAGCAAAAGGTTGGATGCTCTACGCCTACGTGACGAAGACCGAGCTAAACGATTTACTAACGCAAAAACAAGGACGATTGGCATAGATGTGGAATCCCTTGGCAAACAAATAGCCAAAAGACGGCGATTGGAATGTGAGGAGGAGAAGGAAAAACTAGCAGATAGTTAAAATTGAGACTGCTTGCAAAGTGTCTTCAAGCAACATTACTAGAGGAAAGGAAGAGACGCGTACACGAGATGAAACAATCCCTCGAGGAACAAACCGTGAAAATGCAAAAAGAGATCATGGCCTGAACCTCGGTAAGGAAGGAACCCGTGGTCCGGCGTCACTCCAAAAACTTTGATGGAGAAGATTTGAACTCTGTAGCAAGAAAGAAAGCGCCTGTGGAGTGCGGAGAGTCTCTTGATGACAAAGAAGTCTCTTGATGATGAAAAGACAGCCGAGAGGGAATACGCGAATTTCATTCTTGATCAGGATAAGATTCGCATGGAACTCGAGACGCAGGCAATTGTAAGGCGAAAGAGGAAGCAAGACGGCGTCAAGCGGAAAACATTGAGCTATGGAAGGCGAAGCAAAAGATGTCGAGTGAAGAGGCAGCACAGCAATAGGAGTACTCCATAACTTTTCCATTTGTGACTGAGGATACTCCATAAGAGAGAGTGACACAACCATATAAAGAGAATGATGCCGTCATGGAAGAGCGTCTTTTGGCCAAGTCCCAAGTAGCTGAACGGGAGGCAAACTGGGCCGGAGAGGGAGGGTTGATGGAAAAGATCCTCGACGCGGAAGACGCCAGAAAGCAGAAGATGCTATATCGGCAACGTGAATACCAAGAGTCATTGGCACAACAAACAGCAGAATTGGAAAAACGGAAGGCAGAAATGGGAAAAGATCGTGTGCCTGCAATCGGAGAGGCGTTTTTCTTCTCTCGCTTTGGTAAATAGATTCATTCATTTAGCATTTGCCTTGTTTTGTGTTTGTTTCCAAACTCGTAACCCAAATTGAGACATACGAAGCAATTGGAATACTAGTAGACATCTCCATACGCCTAGAAAGTCTTGGCATATAAACTTTAACTGTGTCAGCAATACGAAAAGTGAAGCAATATACGTCCCAACCAAGAACTTCGTGTCACTCGCGGCAATTATTGAGCCTTCCAAGCACATTGCAAATGGATGAAGTAATGATGCAAGGCCCATGAATGGACTGACCGTGGACATCAACAAAACTAAGGCAGCGTCGTTAGAGAATGTCCGACCAGAGTTAAGTGCTACGATTCGCCCAGCGAAGCAATTAACTATGCCAACGACAGATGATATCAATAGTAGACGTTTTAACAGTGTTCTCAAGTCGGGATTCGTCACAGATGAAGCTTCTGACATCAATACACTTTTTTGGTATAATAACCCGGGTAAAAAGGTTTGAGCTGCCTGACTAATGGCATCGCCTGCAGTCGCAAAGAAGAAGAACACCCTCATCATTACACTGTGACATGCCAGTGATAGCATGCCAAAGTCTCCACTTCGGATTGTCATTGCAGAATATCCGCATATCTTAAATAGCATAACGAAAAACATTGGCCCGACTAGTCCAAGGAGAGAGACGAAAGATTTTCTATCTGGACATGATATGAATGGTATTTCTGCTGCTGAATCCCCATTTTTATTCGAAGCAAGCGCATCATGTGCATCATTTGATGATTGTAGTGTCAATTCGCTACCGGATGAAGCCTCCATCATCATCTCTTGTCTATATGAATACTTCATCTTGCCCATCATCTTCCATACTTTAGTAACGAGCATCCCATTGGACATTATACTTGCCATACATGTTGCTAGTGATGCTCCACGTATTCCCCAACCCATTTTTGCCACGAAGATGTAATCTCCTATAATATTAACTGCCGATGCAACCATCACAGCAAGGACCGGTGTACGCGTGTCCTGTGCCGCTAACAGTGCCGCCTGTGACGTTAAACCCATGATAGCAAGTGGCGATGCGATGGAACGTATCCGAACGTAACCAAATGATGCATGTAGGACCTCTGGCGTTAAATCTATAGATTTCATAATCCCCTTTGTAGCAGTCTCAATTGACACAGTAGCACCCGCAGGTCCCAGTATTGACGCCAGTAATGACATACCCCGAAGATTAACAAATAGTAACAGGAATATACCAGCTGCAAGACTTAGTCCTAATACATGTGACAATGTTTGTATCTGCTCTCGTATATCTCGCTTTGCAAATGCATTCGCTAATTTGTTTGTCGTTGCCATTGATATGCATAGCATTAAGTAGATTGAACTATCACATAAGGTAGTGGCCGGCCCAAGTGCTGCAAGTTGTATAACTGATGATAAATTAGGTGCGCCACCCGTACTACTACTCAAGAGTGACGACAATGATGATGATGATGACACAATGGACTTGCCAGCGTACCGACCCACAGCGACAGAATCTACAAGACTAAGCAATGGTTCGCTAACCCATACGAGGAATGTTGTTGCCGAGAAATGAATGATCCTACCGTACGAAGGAAGACCGACGAATGGTTCTGTCATTGTCATCGAGGACGTCGATTTTGATTGAGATGATACAGATTGCAACAATTGAGATTCGTTGATATTACTATTGTCAGACTCGTCCGATACTAGACTCGAGTATCTTCGTGTCGATATTTGCCCGAGGATACGAATACCGCTCGATTTTACCCCGCATGATGATCGGTTAATTGTGAAAGCACACGATGAAATGGGAAAGAATAGACATAATAGACAAGCCACTCGTGGTATCGTTGGCGTCGCGATCATCCTTCTACTTCGAATTCCCGTCGTTCTCTCTTGTCGATCCGACGTCCGCATACACCGCTCTCCGCTACGTCATTGTCAGGTAGAGAACTGCTCCAAACAGAGGGGGCACAGACTTAAAAATTAAGTCTGTGCCCAACCCTCCTTCGTCGTGCTTCGGGGGCTATTAAGTCGGCCGTGAACAAGCATGTCCTACGATCGTGCAATTACAGTGTTTAGTCCCGATGGACATCTCTTTCAGGTTGAGTATGCCATGGAAGCGGTCCGACGTGGGAGTACTGCCGTGGGTGTACGAGGGAAGGAGTGTGTTGTATTAGCAGTGGAAAGGAGGGCATTGGCCAAGTAAGTTTAACAATGTCGTCTTTAAATTATATAAATGACTCATGTCACGGATCAATTCGCAGGTCATCCAGCTCTAATATATAACGGATTGTTGTCGATCTGTGGATGAATTGCAACAATTGATTATTTTTGTCTCTCTGTCTAACTTACACATCATTATTATTATTTGTCTTTCCTCACGCCCACACCCCCTCGCTGTCTCTCTTTCACTTATTACCAGACTCCAGGATCCACGTACCATCCGTAAAATTGTCTCCATCGATGATCGAAGTGTACTAGCATTCGCAGGCCTAACCGCTGATGCACGTGTACTCATCAACAAAACACGAATGGAGGCACAGTCATACCGGTTAACATGTGAAGATGCACCCAGTGTCGAGTACCTAGCACGATACATTGCTCGTACACAACAACGCTACACGCAACGGGGTGGGGTACGTCCGTTTGGTATCGCGACACTCCTTGCCGGATTCGTCGAGGATGAAGACGGTGGGATGGCAATGAAGCCGGTACTATATCAAACCGATCCCGCCGGTACACACAGTGAATGGAAGGCACAGGTTATTGGTGGAAGGAATGCTAAAAGTTTACGTGAATTCTTAGAAAAGAATTGGGAGGAGGGTCTAACTGAAGAGAGGGCTATTCGTATTGGTATTCAGGCATTACTTGAGGTTGTGGATAGTGGTGCAAAGAATATGGAAATCTGTGTCGTACGGCCGGGGGGAGGGAAGGCTATTCTCGATGAGAATGATGTGGATGCCATAGTGAAAGAAATTGAGGCCGAGGCGGAGGAGGGGAAAACGAAGACTACGACCCCTACGGATGAATAGATAGGGTGGGAACCTTTCACTGTGGAGTTTTGAGTTGAACAAAAGAGACTAAAGAAACGTTTTGATATTTTAGATTCGAAAGGAATGTCAATGTGGTTCTCTAAATTAATACGCCGCCATAATCTAATTCTAAGTCAACTCAAACCCAGCCCCAGACTCAATAGCGTACATCAGTTTTTCTCGAAGTACTTTTTCACTGCTGTAGGTTGGGAGTTTGAGCATGTTAAAACAAGTGGACGCAGTGGGGAACTTTTCTGCATCTGTCATTATTCCTACCCTCTGGATTGTGAATGGAGGATTCATACTGGCAAAACCAATAGCCTCCGTGTTGTCTTTCAGCCAAGCATGCATTAAATTTAATGACTGATTACTATTCTTTTAGACGTCATTTGATCTCTAAGTTGATTTGGTCTTGTCACGGATATAAGCGTCTCTCGATTCACTTCTCATCTCAGTACAAGAGTTATTGTATGCTATCAAAGTAGAGTCGATTGATTCTCTACTGACATAACCTTTTTCAAAGAATGCTCTCATTTCATGCATCGCATTATAAGACCCAGCTGACGCAGCGACGGTCCAATGCTTAAAAGCTCGTTCCATATTTCCTGAATTATACTCAATGGCTCCTAGGTTGCATCGTGCGATTTCGTGTCCTGCCATAGCCCCTTCCTCAAAGTGGAACTTGGCGTTCTTTAAATCTCCCCCATCATGATAAATACCAGCCAGGTTGTTATGAGCCTTAGTATTACCAAGCTCTGCTGCCCTGCCATAAAGCTCCATTGCCTTTGTCCGATCCTGCTGTAAACCTAGTCTTCCATGGTAATAATAACCAGCCAGCAAATTAATTGAAGCGGCATCATTTGCAGCCACCCGCTTCATCATTTCTTCAACATCGTCTTCATCTGTTTTGCCAGCTCGGTCAGAATTGCAGAACGGACACTTTCTAGTGTTTCCAGACTTACAGAAGGAGTGGACGCACCCGCAACAAATAGTCTTCCCACAACATGGAAAATATTGTTCCATTTCCTTATGTACCAACTCCTCATTTGCAATCGCAAAGTCGTAAATAGGCAATGATGATGCAGTCGCGGGTGGAAGTGACATACAGCATATTAATTTCGTTGGCATCGGTAGGAAGCAAATGGGACAGTCCTCCTTCGGTGGAGGATCCTTGAACAGCGCTTCATCGTGTAGCTCGGCTGCTCGTAATTTGCATTGTTTTTTATGTTTCGGCCAATGTTTGTGTTGACAAGTGGTGTCGCAGTATTTGACGAGCATACACGATTTGCACGTCTTGAGGCTGACGCCACCCCCATCCTCCTTGCCGCACTCGGCACAGCAGTGGCCCGTTGTATTCATCCTTTCTTCGTTTTCAATGCTTTTAAATTTCAAAGAAGGATTGGTTTGGCTTGAGCTGTTTGGCTTGGTTCTCTAAATTAATACGCCGCCATAATCTAATTCTAAGTCAACTCAAACCCAGCCCCAGACTCAATAGCGTACATCAGTTTTTCTCGAAGTACTTTTTCACTGCTGTAGGTTGGGAGTTTGAGCGTGTTAAAACAAGTGGACGCAGTGGGGAGCTTTTCTGCATCTGTCATTATTCCTACCCTCTGGATTGTGAATGGAGGATTCATACTGGCAAAACCAAGAGGTGGGGGACGTTCGCAGCTTGTGACGAAACGAAGTAAATCAGCTTGATTCTTAGGAGTGAACGTATTCAACACAGACCAAAATCGGACAATGTTTCGGTCAAAAATTGTGTACCCTCCAGTATATCGGGTGTTCGACTTCATGTCAGATACGTCAATTTTCCCATCGGATGCACCACTAATTAGCACTTGAAGCTCAGGCTCGTTAAATAAGCGCAGCCAGGGTCGTTCGATCACGTCCCATAAACCTTTACAAAAAGCGTCTGACTGTTCCTTAATTCTGTCACTCACATGATGCTTCGCCACCAGGTAGACATATCGACGTTTGTTTTCATTAGTAACTTCAATGTTCTCTCCGTTGGCAACGAGGGGTACCTCGCTAACCCCAAAGTCATCATTGGCCACTGTGAATGTAAGGCAAAGGTCTGATACGTCACCGTCATACGATTTAAGGAACATTAAATTACCGTAAAGCTGAGGATCGATGGTACCCAAGTCGGTGAGTAAATGAAGGTAGGTATGATCACCTCTTAGAAACGACAAGAATAGGTGGGCGAATTGAGGTTGAATGGTGATATTTTCGTACAGTGCCTTTCCTAGTATCCTACCTAGAAACTCAAATAAGACGACGTGGTCTGTACCATGTACAAACTTCGACGACGGATTGGGGTACATCAAATTTCCGTCCGTATTCTTGAACAGTGCGTAGTTTACATCAAATGCAATGTTTGATAAGTCTGACCAGCTAAAATAGAGGTAGGGAGTCCCAGGTGAAACAATCATGAGTGGATGGAAGAAGGATAACGAGCAACTCATCAGCTAAACTTACAATTCCTTGAAGAGCCCGCCAACGTCAATGCCGGTTTCCCTCGTCCCCGCTTCACTGAGGTAAGACACGACAATTCGCTGTCTCATGTCACGACCAAGTTTATTCAAGCTAGCAAGACCATCTTCTAGTACTCTGCCTCTCATAACCTTCACCATTATTCCAGGCTTCAGATTTCTCTCCTCATTGCTTCCCTGTAGCTCAGTCCTTGATGACGTGACCAACCTCTCGAAGAGAACAAGTCTCCTCTTGAACGAGATCAAAAATGGACAAAGACGACACACCGGAGTTGACAGCAAAATTGTGTAATCATTGTGTGTTTTGCACCTGCATAATTCTTGCTCGAGAAGACCGTCCTCAATCCAAAGCTTCGGAGCACAAAGAAGTCTCCTTGACGACCGATTGTATAGATCGGTCTGAAGTTTGGCCGATGCTGCGATCAATGCCAAACCACATGGAGTGGAGTTGTATGTCCCAACTTTTGTTGCTTCGTGAACATCATCGAGGCAACATGCTCGATATAATAGCTTCTTTAATAGCAGTATGCACCGTCTCAATTGATGTTTGGGCAATGGTTTACTTTTAGTTCGAGGACGAGTTTGAGATTTATGTTTCCAGCGAATTAGGACATACACGAAGGACCATGAAAATTACACTTTTTACTCACCCCATGTCATGAATTTCGACATCATCTGTTACAATCAGCGTGTGTGACATGCACGTTATGAAAACCAAAAGTACAGCAGCTCCAACATTGCCGTCGCATGCACCGTAATGCGAGTGTTGGATCCGTTTGTAAGTTGGAAGTAAATCAATTGCTCTTATAGGTGTCGATCCTTTCTTAACATCAATGACAGTGTAGAGATCAGACACGACTCTGGGATTGGATTGAACTATTGCCCATGATGACACAACAATATTTGTCGAGAAACACAATACATTCAAAAGAGCTGTCACGCAGGGTTCCAAATTTGACGATGCGTGTTCCTTTCCAGATTTAGCACTATCAATTGATCTTCGATCTCTCCTTACCAAGTCATCCCTTCCACTACCACCCCATCGGGCGATTATGGTGCCATATGTTCGACATAATGCAAGTAGAAATAAGACACTGTATTCGTGTTGTGACTTCTTGGCGTTGTTGGAGTCAGTATCAGCATCTCTTCGCAATGTTTCTTGGGCAGGAACCATTGTATTGGTCACAGATCTGTTCCCATTTGCCAACTGTCTTGATATTGCCGACGTATTCATGAGCTTTCCTACCCCTGTTTGAGTGGGTAGATGCTTTTGTGGTCCTTTTAATAATGACGAAAGTTTCATTCCCCATTTGCTCGTTTGCCAAAAATTACGATTCCTGTCGGCCATGGCTTCTTTGGCTGCCACAGAAGCTGCCGATGATGTGCCTATATCCTCCAACTCCTTCTCGTGCTTTTCGTCTCTTTCAGTAATGGTATTTATCTTTTTCATTGTATTTAGCTCATTGTCATTAATTGCACAGCTAAATAGTGCTCGAACGTATGAATCAGCGAGGATGGCGGCTGCCTGTTCAATCACAACATCAGAAAGTATGATCGGTGTCGATGAAGACCCTATCGTTACCCATTCCACCGCTGACATTCGAGAACTAAACGTTCCTAGCGGCGCAGAGTCGATGAGCAGGGCAAGGAAGTTGAAGTATTCTGCAGCTCCATTGTAATGTAATACGGTCGGATTCATACCGTTAATTGCCTCACATGTCCTCCCTAGCTGCACCAAATTGGCTAGAAGACACAACACAGTCGGGGCTGGACAGGACGTCAGTGAGATATCAGACCTATTCAGCAAACTTTCGATCCGTCTTTCAGATATGGTTTCTGCATTCAGATTGATAAATCGGTGAATATAATTAACCAAGGCAGCACCACCTTTATTCGGATCAACAAATATCAATCGTGCATAAGACGCAGACGAAACTTTCCATATCAATAAAGGTACTGTTAGCACTTCAGTGATGAAGCGAGAACAAAGACAATTAAGTGACATCTGATCAGCTGTACTCGATGCAATCAAATCAATTGTCAATTTGAGCAAAATACTAGCTCGCTCTTTCTCATCATCAGTCACACAATGTTCACGTAATCTCCCGGCATCACCAGGTATCGGAGGGTTTGCTCTTGCTGGTCCATAAAGGAGAAGAGCCCTTAAAGATGATATAATATCGCTCTCAGGGGGTTCTGTCTGTCCACAGGTCGGTTGCATCAATATGGAATAGAACATTTGAGATACAGCATCGCGAACCCCACCAATATATATTCGACCGTCCAAGCGTAGAATTGTGCGTAGCAAACACTCAACGGTAGAGTAGCATTTGTGTGTGTTACTCTCCCCAGTAGTCAGCGTGAAACTTTTAGCTAGACGATTCCACTTTTGTGTCACAGCTCTCTCCTTCATGGAAATGCTTGTAATGCACAATTCTAAGACTTTTAGCAACCGTCTACGTCCACTAGATGACTCCATCCATGGCAAAAGTGGGTCTAAATCTAGATTCTCATTCGTCACACCAGGTAGGAGAATGTTTGTTACTAGCTTCGCCCATCGCGACAGATCTCTCCCTTCCATGACCATTGATCTAGAATCAAATGCTACATTGCCACTGATATGATGCTTCCGAATGGTTGTTGGACATGCGAAGAAAATAAATTGAGATGTCATCATCGAAACAGTTGCCGGGGGTGGAACATACGCGATTGCATTATTCTTGGTAGTAGATTGCTTCGTCAATATATTCGACAAAGTCACAAGGTCCGCCATTCGTTTATCAAATATTTCACGTTGTTCCTCCCTCGTCTTCGTTGCGACTAGCTTGCATCGAACAATTGACTGTATTGATGTTGCCGCTGACACTTGCGCCCTAAATTCAGCACGTATCTTCCTTTGTTCGGCTGCCTTTTGAGCAGCAGTAAGTTCGGTTGATTCAGAATGTGTGACGGGTGAAGAATAATGATGGGCAATGACAGTAGTGGTGACATCGTCAATCGTAGCATCATTCTCCCCACCAACATTACCAACATCGCCAACGACGGTTGCCAACGCTTCTCGCTGCAGCCGCTCTACCTCGTTGCGTTTCCGTAATTCCTTGGCCTCCTTCTCCTGTTTGACACGCAGCCGACGGGCCTTTGCCTCATCCGCACGCTTCTTGGCAGGATTGACTACTGGTGGAAACATTTAATCACTTATTTGGAGTGGTGCCCTACGTCCTAACCCCTAGGCACAACAACTATCGTCCCCGGGTCGACAAACCGCGCCACGGAAAACACACCCTCGAGAGCCGGCCCGCCAGCCCAGCCAGAGCCCGCCCCGCCGTAGCCCGTTAGAACGTGGTACAACAAACAAACGTGGACAATAATGAGAAATAACATGTCATCTGGCCATATCGTCCCACATCCTCCACGAGTTCGACAACAGATACACGAGGACAAACTTGCCCTATCCCAGAAACTACGTCAATTATCATCACAGAAGCGTTTAAAAGAATGCATTGATCTTTACGAATCTGCTGTGTATGATAAACTACGTGATGCCCACCATGGAAGTATCGTCGTTGATTGCTGTGCACGGTGTGGTGACATTCATGAGGCAGAACGAATACTTGGCTCGATGTTGGTGTCGTCGCAGAAACAAACGTCGCGCCAATCACGGCAACAACAGAAAGGGAACAAAAGACGTCAATCATCATTATACTTTTGGGAGAATCACAAACACTTCTCATACAAACATGTCCCGATACAGGCATGGACGGCATTGTTGAAAGGGTATGTTCATTCAGGCGTAATGGCCAAGGCATATTCATTGTTTCAACATCTTTGTGATGCACATTCACATCGGTCGTCTACAACTTCGGCAATTATCGGCTACAACGATAACGACGACGATGACAAGTCCGTGGGAAAATTGAACGGAAAGAAGCGCACGACGACAGTCGTAGAGAATGGACCGAACGTTCGAACATTCAATACCCTGTTGCGTGGATGTCTATGGACTGCCACCTCCATTCATGATAATATTGATTTAGTTGGGGGGATAGTGACCGCAGATCGTGCATGGCTCCTTTGTGAAAATGTAAATATCACATGTGATTCATCCTCATACGAATACTACATTTCCATGCTATCGCAGTCATTGCAGTGTCAAGCGGCCGAAACTTGTCTACGTAAGATGAGGAATGAATACGACATACGCGATTGCTCAGAGGACGATGTCGATTCATCTATTATTGAATCATATGTGGTTTGTTTGGTCGTCATTGCGCGTGGCTATGCACTGCTGGGCAAAGTCAAAGATGTGCGAAGATGCACCGACGAGGCATTACGTTATCTTGATTCATCTTCCGCATCAATCAAAGGGTATGCCACTTCATCAATTACTCCTTCTCTCACGATAAAGCAAACTACTGGTGGAAAGAAAGCGTGGAGGGAAAGTGTAAATTCAAGAGATGATGATGGTAATCTAACAGGGCGGAGAGAGGAATCAAATAGGCTCTTTCGTAGTCATCGACAAGCTGAACTTCGGCAAGAAGCATTGGTTCTACAAGGTGTAGATTGTATTGCCACCAAAAATATGTTATTCGTCGCACAAATGATGCTTACACGCTTGCTATACTTTAGCGGTGGTGGAACTACCGATAAGGATGCAATTAAGATTTGCACCAGTCCAACAGGCGTCAGTGTTGAGACCGATACTCAACAATGGATCAATTCTCTGTGGTACAGCTTTGGGTTGCGTGAGATAATACAGTCTTGTATGAAGAGGAACCAATCAACTAGCCACAAGTTAGACTCAATGCTTTCGAAAGACGAGTGCAACCGCCTTATTTCTCGTGTTGTTGGGGAGGATAATGTCATGTCAGATGGGTCTGGGATTGTAGATTTTACGCGTGTATTCAAATCTCTAACGGAGAATTCTTCAACATCTCAAATTGACAAACACCTTCATATTGAATTGGGCGCTGGGTCGGGTGATTGGGCATGTCTACAAGCCAAGCTTAATCCGTCTGACAACTATGTAACAGTGGAACTTCGTGCCGATCGAGTTGCACAGACGTTTACGAAGTGTCTGCTTCATCAAGACCGAGATCAAGGTGGCAAAAATATCCCATTAATGAATATATGCTGTGTTGGATCAGAATGCGGTATGTTTTTACGTGAAAGAGTTGCACCTGGCTCTATCAATACGATTTTTGTTAATCATCCAGAGCCACCTACACAAACATACAATGATAAGAGTACTACCATTAGCGCTGATGAACCAGCGCATATGCTAAATTCCCAAACCATCCTTTCTATTTCACGCTGTCTTGAGCCCATGGGCAAAGGTATGTTGGTTGTGGTTACTGATAACCTCATCTACGCTAGATTTATTTGTCATTCATTGGTACGATTATTAGAAGGAGGAAAAATCAATCTTATAGGATTGGCCCCAAGTGAAGTTCGTGAATTGACATTGGTCGAAACATTTAGTTCATCAATCCACATGTTTGAGGGACGGCCTTCACTATCTATTCGTCACCATACTCCTAAGAAGGTCGATGGTGGTCACAGTTACTTTGATCGTCTATGGCGGACAGGTGCTGGAAAGCATGCCGAGATGAAGAAGCGGTATATTATTGGTATTCGGACAAAGGGTGGAATTATTGGTCTTCGGACCAAGGGTGGTAATCGTGATCGTGGTTGCAACGAAGACAGTGGATCTTCAAGTACTACTCGAGGGGATGAAAGGAAGTCGGCTGGTAAGAAGAGAAGTTTGGATAAGCAAATGCGTCGCAATGAAAGACGATTACTCAAGAAACAACAATTGGATGATTAAGAAGGATTAAAAATTAAAGAATGATATATACAGTGTAACAACCCTAGAAAGCAGGTGGTTTGTAGTCACTTGGCATCATACCACAATCCACAATCACGACATCAACATCTGGCTTATCATTCTCATTCTTCGATACTAATTCAATCTCAAGCGCCACGTCCATTCCTTCAACAACTTCACCAAACACAACGTGCTTACCATCAAGATGTGGCGTCTCACGACTAGTAATGAAGAATTGACTCCCATTCGTATTAGGCCCGGAATTAGCACTTGATAGCAGTCCAGCCTTGGTATGCTTAAGCTTAAAATTCTCATCAGCAAACTTTTCCCCATATATGCTCTCCCCTCCAGTACCGTCGCCATTCGTAAAGTCCCCACCTTGGATCATAAAGTCTTTAATAACCCTGTGGAATGTGGAACCCTTGTAATGTAATGGTTTGCCACTAACCTTACCCAAACCTTTGTCACCGGTACATAATGCTCTAAAGTTCTCAGCCGTCTTGGGTACAATATCCTTATATAGCTGCATAACAATTTTACCAAGAGACTTGTTACCATGCTGTATGTCAAAGTAGACATGTGGATTATCACCCATAATATTTGGTTGTAGTACACCCTCCTTATCATCATACATACTAACCTTACCAAACATACCACCAAATGCCGCCTTCTCCTTCTTCTTAACATCCGCATTCTTCGTTTTCAATTCCTGTATGGCTTTACGCACATCCTTATTAGTAGCATCAATACTGTACGATGCCATAAGGTCAGTCTTAGCAGCGTGCAAGTCTCCAGTATACATTTTGGCTAACCCACGCCGGTATAATACCTTCACATTCGTTGCTTTCTCTTCGGGTGCCTTGGCAAATACTTGATTACAACAATCAATTACATCACTCCATTGCTTTACTTTGACATAACACATGGCTGCATTGGCCATACATTTGATGTATACATCCTTCTCCTCATCGGGGAGTGTTTCATCATCATCCTCATCATCACCTCCTTCATTGACGTATTCGGCAGCATCCTTGTACATAGATGCGGCGGTGTCATACTTCCCAGCTGTGAATTCTTTCGTACCCTCGTCTTTCAATTGAAGTGCCTTCGCCATACGTTCTTCGGGAGTTAATTCCCATTTTTCCTTCTGCTTCTCCTTAAACCCGAGTAGCTCGACATCAAATATTAGATTGGAATTGGGTGGGATTTTATCTCCCATTGCACTCGGTCCGTAACCATAATCACTTCGTATTGTAAGTCGTGCCTTCTCGCCCACTTTCATTGATGCAAAACCTTAGCAAAAAGAGATGCAACGAAATATATAAATGTAATATATTAGTAAGCACCTAACTCCAATATATGCAGCACAAAATCTGACACAGCTATGTAGATACTCACCCTCGTCCCAACCTTTAATCACCTGGCCTTGGCCAAGTGTGAATTTGAATGGCGTGCCACGATCTAGACTGCTATCAAATTTACTACCATCCGCCTCGAGCGTGCCCGTATAGTGTGCAGTAATCTCGGTACCATCGAATGGCGGTCCGAGCGCATCGTCGGGCGCTGCCTCGAGGATGGTTTTCATCACCCCTCCATCCTGCGCGATGGACACATCGATCGCTTGCTGTTCGTCAGTTGACATGATGGAGTACTACCTATGGATAAATGTTGGTTGGTGGGACCGGTTAGATTATGATCTCCTTGCAATGACAATCGAGCCCCTCCCCGATTTCGATCGAGAGATAAAAGAGTGGAGGCCAAGCGCGGGAAAGTTGTTGGCCACTTCTGTGGAGCAAACCACGTTTGAACATGATGCCAATGCGGCGATTGATCGCTTCGAAGGCGACCAAGTCGTCGTCGTCTGTGTGTCGTAGGCGATGGAGAGAAAGTCTTAGCTCTTATTATCATTCGCCAGTATTAGTCCCGTCAAAGTCATGGCATACTAGTCGAATAATAATCGATCGTCCATGCTCCTACGTAGTTCGTACACGGTGCATGTCGACGGAAACAACGACAGCTGACAATGCCACCGTTTCCGCGTCCGCCGACGAAGGAGTTCTTCCGAAGGATGAAATGGAATTTCAAGCCGAAACGCGTCAACTACTCGATATTGTCACACACTCGCTATACACGGACAAGGAGGTATTCTTACGAGAACTCGTATCAAATGCCTCGGATGCATTAGAAAAACTTCGTCATTTACAAGTGGCGGGCAAACTAACGAGCAGTACCGATGACACGCCTCTTGAAATACGCATCGAGACCGATGAAGCGGCCAATACATTAACGATTACCGATACTGGCGTGGGCATGACCCGTTCGGAGATGGTATCCAATCTCGGCACGATAGCGCGGAGTGGATCGAGGGCATTTGTGGAAGAAATGAAAATGAAAGAAGTTGCCAAGGACCCTACGGACTTTGACCCCTACGGACAGGGCATTATTGGTAAATTTGGTGTAGGATTCTATTCGGGATTTATGGTCGCCGATAAAGTGGATGTACGATCCAAGTCTGCCAAGGTGGAGGACGATGACGATGAAGATGAGGGACCAATATTATGGGAATCGACGGGCACTGGAAAGTACAGTCTGTCTCCTCTCTCGAATAATGTACGTCAAGGTCGTGGTACGTCAGTGGTATTGCATCTCAAGCCAGACTTGGTACAATATGCTGACGAAACGACGGTGGAAAAAATCTTGAAAAAGTATTCCAACTTTGTTGGTTTTCCAATCTATCTGAATGGTAATCGTGTGAATACTATTGAGGCAATATGGCTCCAAGATCCCAAGAGTATTGATGAGAAGACTCATTCTGATTTTTACAAGTACGTTAGCTCCTCGTATGATGAACCATTATCAACATTACACTTTCGGATGGATGCTCCACTCGATATTAAGGCATTATTATATATCCCTAGTTTTCATCAAGAGAAGTATGGGATGGGACGTATGGACCCAGGTGTGAGTATGTATTCACGGAAGGTATTAGTTGAATCGAAGAGTCCACATATATTGCCGGAATGGTGTCGCTTTATTAAGGGTGTGGTAGATTCCGAGGACTTACCTCTATCAATATCCAGGGAGAAACCACAAGATTCTGCATTGGTGGGCAAAATGAGAAAGGCATTAACAAGGAAGATTATTAGTCATATATCGACTATGATGAGGAAGGAAACAGACACGTACAAGGAAGAATTTTATAAGGAGTACTCCTACTTTCTTAAGGAGGGAGTATGTCAAGACTTTGACTCCCAACAGGCATTGTCGAAATTACTATACTTTGAAACATCCAAGGGGATGACGGGGGAACTTGTTTCACTTGATGAATACGTCTCACGTTGTCCACCCGAAACGAAGGATATATATTACCTCTTTGCACCAACAAGGGAGCTTGCACTCCTAAGTCCGTACATGGAGGCTTTCTCGAAGAATAAACGAGAGGTTATATTCATCTACACGGCTATTGATGATTTCGTCATGGCCAATTTAAAGACCTTCGAGGGACGTGAGTTGCTAAGTGCCGATCGGAGTGATGTGGATTTACCAAAGTTGGATGATAGTAATGATACCAATGAGGATGGAAATGAAGATAAAAAGAAGGACGATGGCACTAAAACCTCTGGCAAATCACTATCAGCAGCAGAAGCTACCAAGTTCTGTGCCTGGTTCCAAACCACACTTCCATCGAAGGTATCAAAGTGCAAAACTACAAATCGTCTATCCTCATCTCCTGCCGTTATTGTTGATAATGAATCAGGTGCTTTACGTCGGATGATGCGTATCGTCGAAACACAAGACGGTGGTAGTTCGACTAGTGGAATGCCATTACCGAAGCAAACTGTGGAGATTAATCCAGATCATGAAATAATTGTTGGTATGAACCGGTTGAAGGATACTGACCCGGTCTTGGCACTGGTGTTGGCAGAACAGATCTATGACAACTGCTTAGTTGCAGCCGGATTGTTGGATGATGGTAGGAGTATGATTCCTCGGATAAATGATTTAATGCTGTGTGTTGTTAAATCCAGTGTTGACACAAGTAACGAAAGTCAGGAGGAGGTAACAGATGACGAACGAGAGAAGGTGCAGGGCGACGAACAAAAGAATGAGGCAGTAGATTTGAAGGATGACGCAACAATTGACAACAAAGAGAAATAATCATAATTTTTTCAACCACTTTATTTCGAACTACTTCCACGGAAGCTCTATCCACCTCTCTTCTCCGCTCATGTCTTTCACTGTTCAACTAAATAAAAAATTGATTTGTGCATACCAATTCTACTTCGAGCAACCTCTACCAGTCGCACAACCATGGCAACAGGCATCTTCTTCTCCATCAGCCTGTAGTTTATGTTTCCGTGACCTGTAGTATGAATATAGAACACTATCCCTGATCACATTATTGAACAGGTCATCAAATTGCTCGTCAAGATTGCGTGGTACATCGTTGAAAGAAGTAGGCTTCTCTAAGCTCACTGAATTATCACAAAAACGAACAACAAATCGTACCCAGGCATCAACTTTTTCGTAGTCCGCTGTGGCAGAATGCTGCCGAAATTCAATGGTGGGTTGTCTGTTGGTGACTAGATTTTGGAGATTCAACTTGTAATACCGTCTGTCTCTCGGAATGGATGGATTCATGACATCAGCTAAGTCGTGATAGTCCTTGGACAAACCAAGAGAAGTAAGCACACCTTCTTTATCTTTTTTAAGTGCTTCCATGGCCATCTTCATGTTACTGTTGAAGTATATATTCGAGTTAACACTTCCCGTCCTTCGTGACTTCGGCATCATAGAATCAATTGCTTTCTCAAATTTGACAAATGACTGACAAATTTTGATGAGGTCATTGATAGTATAAGCTGACACATCGATGTGGACATGAAATCCCATACTCTTATTAACTTGGACACTAGTCAGAGTTGAAAGGCTTCTTACGACTTTAGCCACATTGCAAAGGCCCGACTCTGATCGCAGAACTGGACTTACGAGTTCAAACTTGTTGCAGTCTGGCATATCTCTAGGACACGACAGACTCGAGTCATCGACTAGCTTCCAATTAGAGGATGTTCTCTTACCATCACTCCAGTTGTTCTCAATATTCTCAACAATTATTCCATCAACAGACAACGCACTTGCAAGCTGATCCCTACGTAAATTGCCGCTCACACTCATCTCCAACTCTATTCCAAATTGCGAAGTTGGACGTAAGTTCAACATTTTTGGTTCGTGATTGTTGACATGATTCTTCATCCGAAAGACGTAGAATTGAGCACCTGAGGTATCGATTGGTTCGTTGTTGGAGTAACGTGGACGATAACTTGGAAATATATCAGAATCAAAGTCATCGTACCACTCTAGAATAAACCCAGCATTCTGTGAGCAATTAAGCACGTTCCACCTTGAGAATTGGCCACCTTCGAGCGGAAGACCAACCTCCAATGGTGCATCAATATGTGACATTGATTGAAAGAATACTGCTGCACTATGAAAAAAGGCTCGAATAAGAGACTCATTCTCTTCATCCATGGCATCCAAACTGGCAAGCGGGAATGTCCAAGCGCATTTGCTAACATGCCTATTCCTCAAGTATCTATTTTTGTGAAAATGAGCTAGATCTAGGATTGTGCTACCTCCATATGTCAGCCCTGCGGGGTTCATCAGAGCTTCAAGTGATCGACCGATGCCGCAATTACCAAGTAGCAGTAGAGTAGATGAATCTTGACAAAACCAACCTAGTGCACCGCCATGGAACCTCCCATAAATTGCAGGAAGCTGTTCAGCGTCACTGGTGACGTCTGCACTCTCTTGATCGTGTGAATACACACAGTTTCTATTCGTACAGCCTCCGCTACTTAGTTGAAACCTACAAGGAGGTCGCGGTGCAGCACGAGAGTGAACATTTACACAATCATTTCCAAATTGACAATATCCTTTCAGGAAATGAATACAAGCATACTTATCCTCGGGTGCATCCTTCCTCTTAGTAGTAAGAGTTTGTTTACTTTGAAGTGCAACAAGGGTACTCATTGATAGTTCTATGCCCTTGACGCTCCCATACAGAGAGGAAAACACATGCGGGCTTTTCTCAACATCGATGTCTTGATTCCATGCTGGCTCCAGGGGTTGACACCTTAGATACTCAGGATCAATGTCAGACAGAGTATTCATAGAAATTTCGATGAATTGTGTCGTTGATTTTACTGCGCTGGGGTTGATGAAATGCTCACGACACCAGTTACTATGTGCGACGTCTAACTCGGCGGTCCACGAACCAATATTGTTAGCAAATTTATCACTGCAACGCTGGCCTCCAAAAAACTGACTGGGAATACCATCGCCGATTGTGAAACATATGAACTGTTGCTTCATTTCATGACGTCGAATTCTGTTCCAGTGAATGTAGTAAAAGATGTATGCTGCAAGATGAGCAATTGCTACTGACTTTGGGTCTTTTGGATCGACCTCCGGGAAATAGCGGCTAAGATTCAGTTTGTTTGCATTGTCGTCTCCAAAAGCAGAAACTATTGGTTGTGGTTTTGCACTAGTAATTGCCATGAGGGCAAGTGCTTCATGCAAAAGCCCCTGCTTCGCACCATACACAACTATTCCCGATTCTTCTACTGTGAATGGTAGCGCAGATAGCACTCGTCCGTGCTCGGTAAGGATCAGCCTCCTCTTTCTTGAAATAACTTTGTGTGGCAGAATGCGAATCAGACGTTTAGAGTCTAATGGATAAAATGTTGACGAATATATGCAAAGGCATCAGCTCAAAGTAACTCACTTGCTTCACGACATGCACCAACTTTCGTTAGATATTCTATAGCGTCATTCACATGAGCTACAGGAGGTGGATCAAGACATTTCTTCAAGAGTGCTTCGGGGTCAGACATGGCTTTATTCTTTGACGCCAGGAGTGATAAAACCTCATCTCGACATGACGATAATAGTAATTGTGGCTGCTCCCATTCCTCCATTTCATTGTTGTAAAAGCTCTGATACACAAGACGATATACTTTCCCGGTACATGTCCTTCCTGTTCGTCCCCGTCGTTGATCACAAATAGCCCGTGATGCCCAAACAGTTGCTACATCTGACTTCGATCGTCGAACATTCCATTTCACCTCAAGTGCACGACAGGTATCAATAACACAGCTTACATTAGGGATGGTAATAGACGAATCGGCAATTGCCGATGCAAGTAAGACCTTCCTCTTCTTCCCAGTAGAGTTAGAGTTGCCTTCCATTGCCTTTAAACAGTCTTCTACGTCGACTGAGGAATGCAAAACTCCCAAATCGAGTTGATCATGTACTCCAAGAATATTGAATATTTGCTCTAATTGACGATAAGTTGGGGCAAAGATCAAAAATATTGCACCAGGTGACTCCACTGCGTGTAAATGATGAACCAACGACATAATACAAGCCAATAGCTCATCAGAGAGTGCCTTTCCTTTATCAACACGAGTCAGCTCCTCGTCGGGATTAGCTTTCATATCAAGAAAGTACTCCGTAATATAATTCGACTTGGCAACATGTGCCGACTTGGCAAGCATCTTAGCAACATCTTCTAAATAAAACGTCTGTACTTTGGAGTAAAATGTATCAATACTATTTGCTGTTTGTAATGGGATTGTATCAACGTAGTCACATCTTGGTACACCCCGAAAGTATGACACATATTGACTATGATTGAATGTGGCACTCATGAGTACCAATTTCATATTTGATCGCGGATGTGCTATCATTAATTCTTTAATTATGGTCAGCACTACATCACTTTCACAACTTCGTTCATGGCTGACATAAACGAAAATTGTGTTTGTTGGGGATGAAAATAAGAATTATTGAGTGCGAAGTACAAACGGACGAAACGAAAACTACTCGAAGCGAGTCAACACTCTTCTCTTACCACTCGTCAATTATGACAACCTTATACTTGGTAATAGCATCAAGTCCATGATTTTTAAGCTCCTTCAACAGCACACCCGACGTTGCATAGACAAGCTGTGTATCATGAGTTGACATCTTATCCTGACCAACGTGGTATCCAACCTCATCCTCACCCAATATCACACTTCTTTGTTTGGCAACGTAGGATGCTACCGCCACGACCGCGAGACGACGTGGTTGTGTACATAGGATGGGATGACCTATGCCCTCTAGTAGTACTTGTGGAATTATAGAGCTCTTACCACATCCGGTCGGACCAACAATAATCGTGAGCTTATTAGCATTGATTTTGTCAATTACTCGCCGTTTTAGCGACGATGGCAAGGCATTGTTGGTGTTGTTGTCACCACTACTCGTTGTCGTCATTCTGGATAGGGTGTGAAAGTGATACAAATAATTAAAAGACGACCACCCGGCTCTTGTGATACGATCTCTGGTGGCGGAGAAGAGCAAAAATTAAGCGGGAAAACTTGTCCCCGCGCCCCAACAGGGTCCAAAATTACTAGAGTTGCATCCCATTTGTTTACCGGTGGGTTTGTCGGTATCGGTAAGTTACCGGCCCTCTTCGGTTGGTATATTCGGTATGGTATTGGTATTAAGTGGGGTTGACTAACGCTGCAAATAGCATACGAAGCCCCTATCTTGGAGGTATATAGCCCCTTATT
>Ga0247832_1002654_pt1 | contig 26637 bp, 24 predicted proteins | sample LaCruzMarch2015__10_FD_192407 | JGI IMG/M metagenome (GOLD analysis project Ga0247832, IMG submission 192407) | Freshwater microbial communities from meromictic Lake La Cruz, Castile-La Mancha, Spain - LaCruzMarch2015_4m | ecosystem: Environmental > Aquatic > Freshwater > Lake | place: Spain... | reverse complement strand
CGCGGCTATGGCAGGGCATGAAGGGGCAAGAAACGATATTGGACACCTTGAATTTTTACAGTTCAATAATACAGACCGAGCTATTAAGCATTGGATCATTGCTGCATCTGCTGGGTCATATCTTGCCGTGCATAACTTGCTAGTTGCTTTGAAAGAAGGTCGTGTTAGCAGAGAAACAATTGACCCAACTCTGACAGCTTACAATACTTCCTGTGGTGAGATGTGAGATGAGAAGTGAAGCTGAGATGCTTTCTTTGTAGTTTTTTAGGTATAGATTTGGGAGATTTAAACTAACATCAAAAACTTAGGCATCGCCTACCCGCACCAGCGGGCACACTTTACGTAGTAACTCTTATGTTGTTTTCTGCAACAGAATGAATGTTGTTGTTACCACTGATGGTATCGTTCCTAAGTGCCTAAAAGCTGAGAGGTCCCGAGAGGTGTGTCTCCGCTCCGCAAGAGACTGAGCCGATGAAACTTCGCCTCTAAGATCTTTTTGGGATTGCTCCGAAGAGAACCATACCCATACGAACTCGCACCTTTCATCTTTTCTCTTCAGGTATCTAGTATGAAGATCGATGACGAATGGAACGTCGATGCAATACTTTCTCTCCTGGGAGGTACCATCTTTCATTTCATCGTGGGTGTCAAGATAATGTGGGGCAATATCACTCCATACGTCACATCCTACCTTGTCCTATTCGATCCAAATGTTACCTATTACAACACGTTGCATGTATACACTGGAGTATTCCTGGGCCAATCATTAACCATGTATGTGGGGGGCAAACTGGAGAATAAAGTCGGACCAAGAATATCATCTTACATTGGTGCAACGATTATTTCCGGCTGTACGTACCTATCATCGTACTGCACGACACTACGGTCATTGGTCGTCCTTCAGGCATTCGTCGGTGTGGGCATCGGTCTATCATACAGTGCTGCATTGATATGTGGATTTAATCATTTCAAAAACAACAAGGGTTTAGTCACAGGCGTGATTACTACCGGTGCAGGATTGGGTCCCTTCCTTTCGGGACTTATGGCAACATCCTATGTCAATCCAAATAATATACCAGTAGATACATTGACTGGACTGTACAGTCCAAGTTCGGCCGTTGTAGCACGAGTACCAGGAATGTTCAAACTGTTGGGAATAGCATACGGGATAGCAGGATTTGTTGGTGCATCGTTACTTATTCCAAAGTTTATAGACAAGTCGAATAAAGACGACACAAATGAAGCGATATCCTACATTGCTCCCGTCGATCCACTCTTCGTTGGATCGGAGGAGGTGGACTATGAGGGTACACCACTAACGGCGAACAATGGTGGTGTTGAATTTGACTTGTACGACAAGACAATAAATGGGGCAGAGACGAGGCAATCATCAGAGACGATAAAATCCATTTTGCATCACAAAAAGCACGGCAACAGAGGTCATCATCAACGCTATGGTAGTCGAGTGAAGATAGAAGTACGATTCGAACTAACAACAGCGCAAATGATTAGCGACTCATTGTGTTGGTTGGTAATTGCCACGGGAATATGCACATCTGTTCCAGGCTTTTATGTTGCCGCGACATATAAAAGCTTTGGCTTGATATATATAGAAGATGATCATTTCATTACTGTTATTGGATGTTTGAGCTGCTTGGGACTGGGTGTATCACGCCCACTTTGGGGGATTATCGCTGATAAGATTGGTCATTTTGAAACCTTGGAATATACAGCCTACGCATACCCGGCCGTTATGCTGGTATATTCTCTTATGTCAATGTTCTCCTTCTGGTCTGGAACTGCCACCAAGGTTGCTTTTGGATGTAGTGTCTGCACAATGTTCATTCTATGGGGATCGAGTGGGTGTTTAATGCCAACAATTGTGTCATTCCTATTCGGAGACAAACATTTAGGAACCAACTATGGCTTCGTATTTCTTGTGTACGGGGTTCTGTGTGTAATTATCATTGATAATGCGGGAAATTCAGGATATGACTTTGGCTTTCTGAATTTCTTCTTCATTGCCGTGTCATTCGTTGGTGCTGCATTATGTTCACATTTACGGTATCTGACATCGAAGGTGAAAGATGAAAAGATCCTCAGACATCATAGATCCACAAGTAGTGTTCATTCAATGCTATAGTAGCTTGTATTAGTAGTGGAGCCATTTGGCTTTTCTGACTATGTAAATACATTGTGTAAATAAAATAATGTATGAATATATATGTTTACACCAAAAATGAATATCTTGTCTGCACCCCTAGCTTTCATAGAAGATGGCATAGTTAAGATTCCACTCCATCATCATCTAGCTACGATACTCCTGGAATACAGACGCGCCTAGTAGGTCGTAGTGATAATGGATGTAACGATGAGAACGCACTCTTCATCTACTGTCATAATAGAACACTGGCAACAATTCTCCCTCGCCATCATCATAGATATATCCGTTCTCTTTTCCCAAGTTATCCATCTCAGCTACCATGACGGGCATTTGTGTTGGTCGACGATTACCCCTCCTATGATTTGGACTATGATGGTCAGGGTTGGCACTGTAGGTGCATGTGGTTTTGTCAATTATCTCACCCTTGCTTACTTCGCCGAAGGTATGAATACCAGGCACTCTGCGAAAGTTCTTCAGTTCCTGCTTGTATTCTTCTAATGCAAATGCTTTTTCAGCCAATCGGTCCGTCAAATCCGCAACCGTATTCTGCAAGTAGAAAATCTGCTCATTCAAATGCCTTTCTTTGACCTGCATTGAATTTTCCAGCTCAACCCGATCTAATATCTTCGTCTTTTCAAAGCTCCGCATTTCGCCTTCGGCCAAATCAGAATCATTTTTAGCCTGAAGAATGCATTTCTCAAAGATGTAGTTCTGAAGTGGTAGTGGTAGCGTTCTGTGCAGAACTGAAGGCTGACGAGACATGGCATTATCTTGCCCAGAGTCAATTATCATCGGTTCACACACTTCCTCTTTCCAATTTTTGGCGATCACAGTAATGCAACGCTGCATCAGGCTATCGCTAGGCAACATTTCCATAATGTTACAAGTGTCATCATCGGCAATCATGAGGTCAATGTAGTACTTCAGTGCCAGTAAAGCAACATTGGGATCAATTTCAGGCATGATACGTAACTTTGTCACGTCCCTGAAGTATTCCACATCCACGTCCTCTGCATGATGTTCGCCGCAATATGAATATACGATCAAACTCAAAAGGTCACTTTCACATATCAACTCCTTCGATAGTATGATCCTGCGAAATAATGCTGGAGGCAATCTGTAAATCGTTTCAAAGTCCACAGTATCAGCTAGATTCGCTGCAGTGACATCAATACTCCGACCCAAGATATCCTCCAAGCGGAACAAGTACGAATCTAGCAGAAAGTACATCGCCGTCGAGGGAATGATGTTTTCCATTACGTAAGTTTCTGCTTGTTCCAACAAAGCACGAATTTTGTATCTCTTCCCAAGATAGAGTAACGGCACGGCATTTTTTACATTAAGATCCAGCGAGCTTTCGGGATGGTAACAAAAATCTAACACCTGTGGCAACACATCGGCCGCACTTTCCAACATTATCGTATTGTGAACATTAATCTCAGTTGTCTCGGGACTACCATCTCGTGATGAATTCTCTGCCTCACGAATACGTCGTCCAAGTAACTCGGAACGACGTGATCCCACCGCAATCATGGCTTTGTGGATATGGTATACGTCCTGCTTGGGTCTGCCATTCGTCCCTCCTGTTACAAATTCAATGTCAGACAAATCAAGAGTTTCAAAGTCGGGTCCGGATGGACCAGGAAGAGCACGATTTACAATAATGGTAAAGTCGGAGAGTGAAATGCGTGAGTCAAGACGCCAATCAAGATCGTCATCGTCCACACCGTCGTAACGGATAGATTTGGATTGTGAGTCCGCCCTGGCAGAGTTGCTGGGAAGAATCCGTGCAGTAAGCGATGATGCCGCAGCGGAACGCAGGCCTTGTCCCTGTCGTAATGCCAGCTGTTGCGATGCCGTAAGATACCTCTCCTCTGCGGAGGATCTTCTATTCATCGGATTTCTGCTCGGAGATTCAACAACCGCCCGCGATTCCTCCTGAATAGTTGGCAAGTTTGGTATAGGTATCCGCTGCTGCTGCAATTGTTGATTTCGCTGTTCGGCTGCCTCCATATGCAATGCCTGCTGTCGTAACTGTTCCTGCTCTTGCTGACGCTGGGCAATTTGCAAATCACGATCACGTGCTTCCTTCAACAGACGTTCTTCCAACAAAAGACGCTCTGACTTGGCCGTAGCCTCCTCCAGTACCTTGGCCATTGCCAAGCGCTGCTGCTCTTCCTTAAGTGCAACGACAGCACTAGCGACTCGTATTTGAGCTTCGGCCGTGGCTGTTGCTGCTGTTGCAATAGTTGAAATTGATTCTGCGTTCGATGAGGACTGATAAGATGACTGATAAGACGATGAACTTTTCCACTCTTGACCATCATCATCATCATCATCATCTGCGTCTTTGTCCGGTAACTTCTCATTGTCGTCATCATCATCATCATCATCGTCATCGTCATCCTCTGCATCTTTGTCCGCTATCTTATCATCATTGTCGTCGTCGTCGTCGTCGTCGTCGTCGTCGTTTGCATCATCACCGTCGTCTGCATCTTCGTCCGATAATTTCTCATCGTCATTATAATTGTCGTTGTCCTCTGCATCAGAATCTTCATCCGATAACTTTGGATCGTCATCATAATTGTCGACATCCTCTGATTCTGAATCATCGTCCGATACCTCTGAATCATCATCATCATCGTCATCGTCATCATCGTCACCATCATCATTGGCTTTAATCGCGATCCCCTTCATGATGTTTTGGATTGCCAAATTTCTTTCAACCGGACTCAATGTTGTGTCCTTCATAACCTTTTGGATCAATAAGCGTTTAGACGCTTGCGAATCGGAAGGCTCAACAAAAGGTCTAGGATCTTGCGACTCGGCAACGAATACGGCCTCCACCCCCTCAGCCTCAATCACATCCTCCGCCTGCTGCTGCCCCTTAATTTCTGCCACGGCAGACGGACTCCCCTCGCCAACCGTTGATACCTTGAGCGCCGCTGCCTGTCTCCTTCTCTCCATCGGACTAATATACTTTGTTTTTGAGATGGTCGATGCCTTCAATATTTCCTCCTGTGTAAGCGACGCCGAGTCGTCATCATTCTCTTGAACAACAGTCCTTTCGTATGACATTCCTAATGCGTCAATGCCTGAATGGACGCTAATTTGGGACAACGACCTCGTATTCTATTCTCCTCCATTCATACCGCACTACTCACGATTTTGTCATGCTGTCCATCGTAAGTAAGACGTAAGTAGGTACCTAAGTACAAGCTATTTATGTAGTACCGAACATTGTGACTCATTCATTAGGAAAGTCGTAGTGCGTTGCCTCTTGCCTCCGCGTCGTGGTATCGTAGCGTCCCAACAACGAGCCATTCGCAAACAATAGGGTTTTGATGCTGTTCATCATCTCGGTTGTAGCATTGCTGCAACTAGCAGCCGCTTTTTCGTTGACAACTGTGTCATCGGTTCGAAATATTATGAAGAACAACATACCGACAACGCCCTCGCCCGAACTCAGACAAATGCAACAAAGACATAGACACATTGCAGCATCGTTTGAAGTAAAAGAATTCATTCCTCATCCAGCCTTGACAAATAAACATTTACAGACGATTGCGGGAGTATTCCTACGAAAGAATCCAGACTGTGCATACATTACCGACAATGGTTTTACTGGGTTAAGTAAAGTCCTTCGTGCTTTATCGAATATGCAATCCAGTGAAGAAGTATGTACATTTTGGGATGAACGACGACGCGTGACTACATCTTGTGGACAAGATTTCTACACCGTGGATGTCAAGTATTCTGGTGAGAGAAAGCAACAATTTCAATCGACAGAGAGCAAAGGTATGGTTATTCTGCTACATGGATTAGAAAGTAATTCGAATTCAAGTCTCTCAACTGATTTGGGTCAAGCATACGTACATGATGGGTTCGACGTGGTTTGTATTAATTTCCGTGGCTGTTGTGGCTTGCCTAATGAATCTTTAGGTGGATACCATTTAGGATTTACAGATGATTTACTTCACTTTTTACAATTGATAAGAGAGCAATGGGAAACGAATGATGATTTTGAGAAACGACCTGTGTATCTCTCGGGGTTCTCTCTAGGCGCCAATGTTGTTGTCAAATGTTTAGGAGAGCTTGGCGAAACAGCCATGTCGCTATACAATGTGCATGGCGCAGCTGTCGTGGGGGCACCATTTGACGCGGAAAGAAATATAAAGCAGGTGGATGCCCCTGGATTTAACAGAGCCATTTATAGTCGGAATTTCTTGAAGTCACTAAAGAAACGGGCACAGTACCAATTAACGACGTTGTGTGACGATGATCCTCTAACCACTTTATTTGATTATAAGGGTGTCATGGCGGCTACAACAGTTGCTGAATTCGATGACGCTGCTATTGCCAAGATTTATGGCTTCGAGGATAGGATTGATTACTATCGGAGTACAAGTTGCTATTACTACTTGCCTGGTGTGGCGGTTCCATTATTCATCATCAACGCGGCGGACGATCCATTCTTTGATCCAGACTTCTTCCCTTTCGAGGAAAGTGTAGATGGCGGTAGCTTGGCGCCCATTAAAATGGAGAGAACTGAATACGGTGGACATATTGGTTATATGTTTGCTTTAACAGATGAACGGTTGAAGGTTGATAGGCAAGTTTCATGGATGCCGTCGGAGCTTACAAGGTTTCTCAGTCATGTGCACAGTTTCAGAGAGAAGAAATAGAACACAAATCTAGCTTAGTAATATCACAAGTCACCCGTTTTACATACAAAATCGCTCATCCACATTTCAAGCAAATACCATCATCGCCATCAGATTTTACCACTAGGGGCAGGTTACAGGTCTGGCAGTTCAACTTTGACAGCTGCCAACCATCAAACAGTAGACTTCCTAGTGCTTCATTGAACTCTGCCTCCATCTCATGCACCATGCTCACCTGAGTCTCATCGTCATTGCTTTGATGATTCATAGTCATGCTGCTAATGGTCTTCAGAATTTTCGGGCTAATAAAACTAGAAGGACCATTATTAATGTCTGATTTGTTGTCATCGTCTTCACCACCGACTACCCCACAGCTTACACATTCGAGCAATCCTCCCCGCGACTTGCATATGATAGGCATTCCACATTCACATTCTTTGCCAGTTGACAAATACCCTTTCTTTAGCAGACGTGTTAGCTCTCTCTCAGCATAGGAGGTATTGACAGTCATACTCTCCTTACTACTGTAAGTATCATTTTCAGAGTAATTATCTACCGCCACCATTACAAAGCCGCATTTAACGCATTCAAGTATATCCTTGGAGTTGGAAACCACTGGCATACTACAAATATGACATTTGAACATGGTTGCCGACCACCCTTTCTTTAATATTGCCACAGTCGATTCTCCACTACTATCTGCAAATTCGAAACAACTTTGTTCATCCAATGTAACACCAGCATTGCGTAATATATTGGCTTCTCTCAATGGTAGTGTTCGTATCATTGGATCATACACATTGCCAATAATTTTCTCCTCCATTTTTTCATCCTCTTCCTGTTTTAGTTTAATGGCAAGTTCTTCGCATTCATTTTCATTTATATAGCTAATTCCATTCTCTTTGAGAATCATAATATCTGTTTCATCATCGCTGCGTTTTGCTCGTGTATACTTTTCATCAAGGAATTGGACTCCGAGTTCACGTAAGATTACCTCTCGATAATTTACCTCGATACATTCTTCTTCCTGTATGCAATTCAATTCCTCGAGGCCATGCTCCACGATGAACTCCTCCTCCTCCTCATGTTCTTCGGATAATGACTGTGTGGGAGCTGTGTTAGTGCTCACCGAAGTCTTTATTTTCTCCATTGTCTTGTCTAGCATATCACGAGTACTGTTCGTCTTTTCATCTGGCCTGACTAATATCTTCCTCTCCCTTGATTATGATGAACCGCGGCCTCGCGATTTTTGCAACGATTTCTCGCTGGCACATATTTTTCGTATGATTCCTCTGTAGAATCGATAATCAAACTTCAATCCACCTGTGGCGTGCCTGTGGAGACTCTCCGGGAATCGTTGAGTTTACGCCGGTTTACACCTCCACTCGGTACTCTATTGATACTCACGACTGGTGGATAAATATGACCTCAAGCTCCCTAGTACTGCTACTACTACTCATTGCTGTCTCTGGCGAGGAGAATAATGGTATCCGGCGGCTTCGACGAGTGCAAATTGCCATGTCTGACGCTACTCCCATAAAGGTGGGGTGCACTATTGACACGTCAGGAGGGGCCACTGGCTGCGATGTAGGCCAATATTGCAAAAAGGATAAAGGTGAATGCCTCACTAAGAATTTTGGCACGTGTGAAGCAAAGTCACAGATCTGTCCTATGATGTATATGCCGGTTTGTGGATGTGACGGCGAAACTTATGGCAATTCGTGTACGGCGAGTGGTGCCGGACAGAGTGTAGCATACATGGGAGAATGTCAGGGTAATGTGGTCGTTGTTGACATTCATGGTGGTGATGACGAGGTTGGTTCGTGCAACAGACAAGAGGAGTGTTATGCCACGATCCGATCACAAAAACCAATTGACAGTAGCATAGGTGTTGAGTTGTGTGGGTGCTATGCCGCCTCAAGCACTGCACTGTTCGATGAATGTGAAGGTAATGTCGAAAGTTGTGCAATGGCAAAGTGTATGAATACTTGTGAAGGATTGGAGGCATACTGTGACCTTGCAGCGAGAGAAGAGAACGGCATGGGGGAGCTCGGGGAGTGCAAACTACGGCTAATGGAAGAGTCAGAGCCTATGATAATTGAAAGTATGTCCATGACAGAGAATCCGATGTCATTAATAATTGATGGTATAATCAATGGCGGAAGCATTTCAATGAACATAGATGCCTCGAGTATGAGTTTTCAATACAACGAAATCCCATCGCTGCTTCCTGATGTCAATATATTCGAAACCACCTGGATGGCTCATTCTATTGATCTCGATGTTGACATTATGGCGCCTATCACACTTGAATTTGATTCAGAAAGCATGTATGGAACGGCTGGTTGCAATAAATACAGCGGTGGTGTGGTGAACTTTACTGACAATTCTTTTACTACTAAAGGTCACTTTGCCACAACACGAATGTATTGTGCTGAAGTAGGTGTGATGGAACAGGAAGATGCAGTCCTGAATTTTCTGCAGGACAAGACTTTTTCTTACGAGGTCATTGATACTCACCTCAATCTTGATTCACGGAACGGGGTTAAAGCACAGTTCGTGGCAGACTTCCAGTGACGAGCCCCGTTGTACATGTTGTTGGTTGTTTACAGCTTTGTGAATAGATAGAGATGATTATAGATGTAAAGTAGCCAAAAACTAGCATGGAATTAATTTTTTCTTAATACTCGACAACACATACGCTGAAACAGAACCACTTTGTCATGTTGCACATGACGAACAAACATAGATAGCACTTGAATCAAAAGCTCAGCACTTGAGGAATCGAATCAAGATATTGTGATTGAAGGACCTATTATGGAATGTGATTCACCCTTCCATTTTCTGATAAATATCCTGCTGCACCTCGACAGGAGGAATGCTCATCTGAACAGTATGATGATAACTACTCTGCTGCTGCTGCTGTGCAAAATGATGCTGTATCATCTCCCGTTGCTGCACCTCCAATGCCGCATCCCTCATTTCCTGTAGACCGGCAACCATAGGACATGGTAATCGTTTGCTTGGCCGGCCTTCATAATTCGACTGCCGGATCCATACTTGACTTACATACTTGACATCCACTGCGGGCATTGCCGAATGTAATGCCATCCGATCGAGGAGGCCATCAAGTGTAGAGGGGAAGAATATTACCGCCATACCACGACGAGGCTGGACCTCGACATTCAAATGTGGAAACGACGTGGCGCCTCCTTGTGCAACGTCATTTAGGTATACTAATACAGTCACCGTCCTTTGTCCACCATTCGCCGCGAAACGTCGACCATCCTCATCACTTAAGTCAAATGCATCAAAATGCTGGAGGTATTGTTCGCCAGGCCTGAACCGGCCCACCTGCGGCAGTTCGCAATGCTCCGGAGGCTTGCCCGTTAGGAGACTTATTTTGCGTAGATATTCCGGTAGGTCCTCGCGTGCTAGGTAGCATGTACTGCTGGTCCGACTGGGACTCACCTCTCCACTTCCCCGTCCAACAACGGGTGCTGGCATGAATGAATCGGCTGCCGCCTCGATCAAAAAGTCACATTCTGCGTGGCTTAAGAAGTCATCCACGACGAATATTGGAGGGTGAGCATGCAGTAGACGCGCGTTGGGATAGTTGGGATTGATACCGTTGTAAATTGGAGGGACGAGTTGTCGATCCTGAACTGACAATACAGTGACCTGTGGTTCTCCCCATGTGGCACATGTTGGTGGGATGTACTGTGGAATCGTCATTTGGGAGGATAGTGCGTTTTGGACTGCTTGGTGGTAGTGTTGGAGGTGGAGACATTGAGGGATGCCCCCCGTCGTTGGAGGTGTTATCAAAAACGGAGCAATTGCGGTATTAGCAGTCTGATCGACAGCAGAAGGCAAATTTGCTGATAATAAGAATGGAAACCCGCTCGCTATCGGTGCGTGTGAGGGCGACATCGCAGCTATTATTGCAGCTTGCTGCTGCTGCTGCTGAGCCAAGACCTGCGCCGCTAATATCTGCTGCTGCTGCTGCTGCTGCTGCTGCTGCTGTTGGGCTAGCATCTGCGCGGCAGCGAGGGGATTGGCGTTCACATAGTTCAATAAAGCAGAAAAATATTCCACAGGCGCCTGGTGATCAATATAGCCATGCTCGAGTAGTTGACGCGCCAGCAAATTCGCCTGCAGCTCTCGCATCTCACCCTTCGGTGGATCGACGGGTATGCCTTCCTCCTCTTTGTCCCCATCCATCATAAATATGGGGACGGCCATCTCGTGACCGCTAAACAGAGCGAAGCTACTACACAACGCGACGACTGTAGATAGGAGCTCCGTCTACAAAATAAGTCGAGGATAGACGCGAACCGAACGATGTCATCACTGCACGAGCTTCCCGATCCTCAATCCCTCTCGACATTCGTATCAACGAATCCATTTAGTCTCGTATGCTTCTCGGCCACGTGGTGCGGTCCATGCAAGGCCTCGAAGCCACAACTTGAAAGTCTTGCTTCGTCATATGATGACAGTAGTGGACCTGTGTGTGGGATAGTCTATGAACATGCAATGGGGGATGTAATTACCACAACGTACAATGTGCGTGCATTTCCGACATATATACTATTTAGCATGGGTGGGGTCGAGCTGGGACGTGTTCAGGGTGTGAACTTTGATGGCATCAAATCATTGGTTGCCCAGCATTGCACCAGCGCCAGTGGTAGCAACTTTGGTGGGGAGGGTAAAAGTCTTGGGGGTGGAGGAGCAACGACAATTGCCGAAAGTGCGGCCGACGCACGTGCTAGACGATTGGCACGATTTGGGGGTGGGGGGAATGGAAATACTCCCGATTCTACGACAATTTCACCAACAAAGACGAAACAGAAGGAGGATGAGGATGACGACGTGATGGAGGATGCCGAAGCACCAACAACTCTTTCTCCCGCAGCGGAGGAGGCAGTCAAAACCGAAGAAGAAGGTGATACAAAGATGGACGATGTTGAAGAGAAGGAGGTTGAGATGGTTGATCCAACTGAAAGTCTCAATCAGGAGGACATTACCTCACTAACCGAATCCATGGGATTCAGTATTATACGTGCACAGAAGGGATTGCTTAACTCGAACGGGACTGTCGAGGGTGCTATCGAATGGCTACTGGAACATCAGGAGGATGATAATATTGATGACCCAATCGATATGGTACCCAAGACGCCTGCTGGACCGATATCGTACCGATGTGTAGCTACCGGTAAGATATTCGCCAACATGGCCGACTTGGAACTGCATGCGAACCGGACAGGTCATTCAGACTTTGAGGAAACAACCGAGCAGAAAAAGCCACTATCATCCGAGGAAAAGGCGGCTAAGATACTTGAAATTAAATCTTTACTCAAGGCAAAGCGTGCCGAGCGTGAGTTGAAGGAGAAGGATGAGGAGGTCGTACGGGAAAAGCAACGTCGGGAAATGGGTCAACAAATGGCCAAGACACGTGAACAGATGGAAATTGATGAACGTAAACGTATGGCCCATTCACACAAACGTGAGAAGGAGAATGCCATCAAAGAACGTGCACGTATTCGTGCCGAACTTGAGAAGGATAAGAGAGAACGGATGGCAAATAAAGGCAAATTGTCGAGTAAGTTGGGTATAGATGGGTACAACCCCGATGCGATACAGTATGATGTTCCTGGTGGTGGTGGTGGCGGGGGGGAGAGTAAAGAGGATGGGGATGGTGCACCAAAGAAGAAGGCAGCAGCACCCTCCGTGGCGAAAATGGATGAGTATGTAGCCAAGGTAGCATCCTACCGTGCTGGTGGAGACGGGGGGCATTGTCTCAAAATATTGAAAGCATACATTGGCAATATAACAAAAAATCCAGATGATGTCAAGTATCGCAAAATCAATATGGAGAATAAGGCATACAAGACGAAGGTGAAGCCATTTCTCGGGGCTAAGAATTTGCTACTGTGTGTAGGATTCGTACCAACGAAGGATGGTACTGGTATGGAATTGGCAGAGGATGCAGATATGGACGTATTGAAAATGGCAGAAGACAAAGTCGATGCTGCGTATGAGAAGTACATGAAGTGAATCCCTCTGTAAAATATTTAGCGCCCGAGGTTTAACACACAAGTAGTGTCATAATCTAGTCCGTTCATTCCTTTGCCGCTGGCTAGGAGTAAGCAATCTGCTATTCTGTGTCAGTTGACGTTGCTGTTGTCGTTGTTCTTGTATCCGAAGCTCTTCGTCCTGTCTCGACCCTAATCGCCGACCACTACCAGTCCGTCTCCACCATTTCCAATGTAACAATGGTAGTTTCTCCGACATGAATACAAACACCATTGCCCATATCATACCACTGATAGTGCCCATGACATGAGCAGCGTGGTCAATGCCATTACCCTCAAGTAAATGCATCATGCGTAAATCATCAATCGATAATGCACTCTCACCTAGATCATGTGCAATTGTTGCCAATACAAAGAAGTAATCCAATGCATTCAATCGTGAATGAAACGAGGATATCCATGATGTAATTAGTCTCATACCCATCCAACCATACACCACGCCTGAGGCACCAATTCTATATACCATTTGATAGTAGAACATGGAGAAACGAACATCGGCATATTCAATTGATGTTGTGAGTTCAGCCCATGCATTGGTAAAGAGAGATGATATATCTTTCCCTCCAAACGCTGTATTAAGTGTTGTACAGAACCAGTGAGTGCATTTATTTGCATACTTTGCATTGTTGACTTTTTGTTCCCATTGATAATTGTGATACTGTGATAGCAGTTCGACACCCACGAATGCACCAATCCCACAAATAATATACGAAAGTACAATTACGTACATCGATCGCCATCTTGACGATGTGGTATTGATGAATAGTTCACTTCCATATTTATACAGTGCCAACATGTTCATAAGTAAATGCGATGGTTCGGCATGATAAAATATTGACAGTAGCATTGACCCTACATTGCCATCGATGATACGATAGGTCCGACGTAGGTTTAGGTGTGGTCGAAAGTTGTCGCGATAGGCATAGATTAGAACGTTGATGAGTACAAGTAGGAGCAGTGCCGTACGTGCACGTTCGATCGACGATGACTGGCGACTCATGGGACATGAACCACTGGGTACGACAACAAACATGAGGAAATGAGGCCGGATTGCCCGCCAAAACGAAGACACACAAACAACCTCTCTTCTCTCTGCGTGTGATGGTTGGGAGGATTATTGCAACAGTCCTACTCCTATTCGTCGGTGGTTGTTCGTCGTCGCAATCGGTTGTAACCGCCCTCTCACTACTCGGAAGCATTCATCATGGACATAAAGAAATAGTACTTCTCAATAATCCTAATCGCAATCTGTCAGGAAGAAGACCGACATCATCGTCATCACTATTTGCATCCAACAACAATGCAGGCGAGGAAGAGTCACTATTAAAACGTTTCACGGATCCAATAATTGACGACCCGGGTCTACCATTAACAGACGCTTTATTGGCACAAATCGTCGCACCGACATTTGAAGTCTATTGGCTATTACTCAATAAAGCGCCAAGTCCTACATGGTTGGCACCCATAGGACGATACTTTGGCGAAGCACCCGAATTGGCACCACGGGGTAGTCTACTCGCACCTGCTTTGATACATGGTGCTGGATTGGCTGTTTGTTGGGGTGCTGGGGCGTTGGCAGCACGAATGTACGAAAAGGAGGCATTTACATTGAGTAATAATAAAGGGAGTAATGACAACAATAACATTCTTCGTGAGTATGCTCCAATACTTGGAAAACTCGTACAAGCGGGTGCATTCAGCATTGGGATATTAATTGCATCAACACAAATCGATTTGTTACTTGAATACCATGGCAGATTCGTACAATTGGGTGAGTCGGACGAAACCGACTTTCGTTTGCTCGTGGCGGTTGTGGAGGTTATTAATGACATTTTCTGGGAGGCGTTGGTTTTATGTACATGGCGGATTGTGCATGCCAACTTCATGTCTGATGCTGGGAATCGATTCAAACGTTTTTAAATAGAGAACGTGAGAGTTAGACATTTGTCATACATCTTCGGAGCCTACTATAAAATGATGATCATACACATATGGGTCAAATACCACAGCACTGTACGCCAACAAAAGGAAAGAGTTCGCATTAACAACTTGTATTTTTACGTCGTGATTATTTTCTTAGACTTCTACCAAAGTTTCTCCTTGCATTTGCAACTCGGCTACCATAGTATCTCCTTGCATTTGAAACTCAGGTACTCCTACCATACCATCATCAACCTTCTTCGAACTCTTTCGTCGCAGGGTCCTATACAAATCTTTAAGATTGACGGCCGTACGATTATTCTCCGTGAAATCATACTCCTTGAGTATTTCCTTCCACTTTCCAACACCAAACTTGGCCACGCCCTCAAGGAGCATCCTCTTCTCCTCGTCGGTGTAGGGTATAGGCTTCTTCGTCTGGACGACTGGTAGCTTCGGCACAACGATTGGAACCCCTCCCCTCTTGCAACCTTTAGACCCGCATGTAGGTCTCTTCTCGACCTTATCACCTCGCTTGAATGTCGCTCTGTTATTCGGACATCGCACACCATCGACCATGAAGGCCTTACATTGGACCTTGCACTTGACATCAGGGCAGCAATTTTTACGACCAGGAGGCACACCCCTAGCGGTTGTTTGCTTTGTATACTCCTGCCCGCAGAGTTCACATATCACTTGGACTCCACGTTTGGCCAGATCTCTCCTCCGTTGGTCGGCATTGAAGGTATCGTCAAACAGCTTGCGTTGTTCCGGCTCGAGTGTGGCTGTCTTAGTCCACCATTTACGACTTTTCGTAGACACTGTATTACCAGCCTTCTTCGGACGCGTCTTCCCCTCCAACTTATCAATCTTTCTTGTCATCTTTTCAATTCTAGTTTGCAGTTTTGAAGTATTTGTGGTCATCACACTCGTTGTTGACTCCTCAACTTTCAGAAATTCACGCAACTCTGCAGTGTCCCGTTTCAATTGCATATTCTCCATTCGAACATCTTGCATTCGCTTGAAAAGCTTTTTGGGATTTTTTGTCGCTAGCTTCGTCAATGCCTTGTCTTCGACTTTGATTTTCTTAATCCTGTCTTTGTATAGTTTCTCGGCATTTGCAACGTCGGCTATTGCCGATTGGAGATCATAGTTCGGCACGGCAAAAAACGAGTGTGCGCCGATTGAGTCTGGCTCAGGACAACGATATTCGTCAGTGTAGCCAATTGCACGGCCAACATCGAGGGGGACCCGCCACATGTCTGATTTATTCCCCGTTAGGCCCCCCTTTGGACCCTCCACCGGCAGGTACGGATGAATACTTGGATGGAAGTGGATCATGGCGACTCGTTCAATCTTCCTCCTTGTGTCCTTCTTCCCTCTTTGATCATCAGCGTCCACCCCTATTTCCTCAGACTTTGCCGTCTGATCAATCGCCACCTCCTCCTCATTCATTGTCGTCAACGTTGATATCATGCCCTCGTCACGTAGCCACGCCTCGACTGCCGCAGCAACCGCTTCCTCGCCCTCCGCCTTCCCACCATCGTTGGCTTGTTGTGGTTTATCAGGAACGTGGGCTACTCCTACTTTCATATCCTCGTCAAAACCAAGACCAAGATATGCAACCCGACGAAGTGCGGTAATGTGCCTGTCCGCCTTCTCGGCGGCGAGTCTCCCCACCTTCTTCGTATCCTTTACTACCCCATCACCATTGCTACGTGGAAGAGGCAAACGAACGGATTGGAGGTAACGCGACTCTCCGAGTCGAGCCCACCGTCGCATGATGTCACGCCATGCCTTGGGATTAGTTTTGCATAGGAATGATCGTTTGCCGTAGGGGATGGCTCCGCCACTCTTGGTCCGTGAAATCGATGTTGAAGTTGTCGTCGCCTCGCGCTTCTTCGCGTTAAAAAGACAACCAAGCGCAGCATCCTCGACCGTCGCTGTTTTTGTGCCCTTCTTCTCGTCGTCAGGACAACCGGTATCATCCGCCGTTGTCGTTGTAGCCTTGTTAATCTCGTCGACGTCAGGACGATTCGCAGAGACAGGCGTCGAGTCCATCTTCGGGCGGACAACGCACGAGTTGGTTACCAGCCGATAGGGGCTCCGCTTGGTGAACCCAAATCAGATAAATGGACAATGTCGTGGAAAACGATGCCATTTGCATAGACTAATTTTGGAGAAGTTCATTTGTACACCTATTTTATGAGAGCTAAGTATGATCGACCACGCACACCCCAATGATTACTCATCAGAAAATATCATGTTAGGGTTGTTCTGCTTCAAAACCTGCTTCATAATCTCCTTCTGTTTTTGCTGATAACGACATGGCCCCTTGTGGACACGCCAGTGAGCCCTCTGGCAATCTTTTGAGCAGTATTGTACATACTTGCAATGGCCACACACCATCATGGACTTTTGGCCATCCTTTTTCTTCATGCAGTGGAAACAAAAATCCATCGTCGGATGCTCAGGCTCGGGTGGCAAATCGAACACGACTCGGAGGTATACTGGCGGAACTAGGTATGGCTGCAATAACTTATCGTCAAAGTAGACCATGTTGGCCTTGTTCCATCCACGCAAATCTCCAATTTTGCCATAATAGTGAGGTGCTTGAATATCGTGACCAACAACCATGACAGGCGTCCGATGTAATGGTGAGACTGATGCTGCAGAAACAGTACTCTGCGTCTGTTTGCTCTCCGGCTCCATTAAGGGACCATGGATGACAATATCCATTCCATTATTCTTGTATCGCAATGCTCGGTAGGCAATATTGCCCTCGACAAATACAATACGTGGTGCAACAAGATTTTCCAGAACTGATTCAGCACGCTTGGTCGTATCGTGATGCGGGCCAAGAACTCGCCTACTAAAAGAAATTAACATCCGAATCAATCGTTCTGCTTCGATCGAATGGTATAGGTCAGAAAGACCACTCGCAACACCAACACCCGCAAAAATTGTGTCTGCATGTTCTAAGCCATGTTTTGCGATGCATGATTCGTAATCCACTTTACTTCGAATGAGTTCCTTGAGCCTGTCACTCCTACAATAGTCCTTCACTCCACTCCTAAGTTGCACACCATGGATACTGGACTCACAGTGGTGAATGCCCATAGAGTCATCGTTTGCTTTGTATAACTCGAGTAGCTTCTCATAATGCATAATGGCCTCCTTTGCACTCTCTTTCGTTTCCCCATCAAAGACTATTATTCCAAGGCTATTCAAGGTGGATTCTTCAAAACAACGTCGAAGTCCGGGTTCAAGGTCGAGCATTGACTGCAAATTGCGACCGATTTCTCTACCCTCATTTCTTAGCTCAGGAGAAAGTAAAGAAGTATAGTCACCGAGACATACAGGTGCCTTCGACATTTCAGCCAATGCAAGTAGCTTATTTGAAAGGGACTGTATACGTAGATATCGACTTTCCGGGTGTGCCGTGTCAATGAAAGTCACACACTCATTCGCCATATCTAGTCCCAAGTCTTTCTGGAAACGATGGCGACAGTTCCGGCATTCTGTCCATGCCTTGTCCAGTACAGAGTTCAAGTTTATGCCCAGTTGCATACTTTGAGACTTTGCATACTCGACTAAACATTTGAGGTGAGCATATCCCGCATCGTCACCGCGACATACACAATCGCGTCGTAGTGGACCATCAGTGTCATTGGAACCATCTAGACACTAGACAGATAAAGCACAATGGACCCTCCTCGTCGTCACCGGACCCTGGTGCATTCTCGTCACCCCATGGCGCCTTCCTCTCTTTCCTCGCTTCAATTAGAGCGTCGACAAATTCACTCTTCTCAATAAACGACTTTGTACCAATCCCCATCGATTCTAATTCCTGGCGGATTTCTTTGATTTTCATCGAGGACGGGGGATTTGAATCCAAGTCGATAGCGTCTGCTAATTTGAATGATTACATTGTTCAATTCAATCAGCTACTGATTAATTTACGATGCCCCGAATAGAGAGCGAGAGATTGGGTGACGGTGGTCGACAAGACGGACGCTCCCGGAACGGCCACCGACCACCGTCGTGATAAAAAAATATGCTGTTTCCCGCTTAATCCTAGATTCAATCGATGTAAGTCGATGAGAGCGACGACCACGGCGGTTAAATTGCTCTCCTTCTTCCGTCTCTTCCCAAACATAAATCTGCCACAAGCTTCGGCGTTCAGTTCTTTGTCTTCTTTATCTCAATATAATTGCTTCCGCAACCTCAGGTTATCGCCGCGTAGTCAAGCATCGAATTTAGAAGATATCATCAGACTTGCTGCAACTACAATCGCAATTCGAATACCTGGCGCTAGTCACGATTATCTCAATTCACTTTCCCACATCCACAGTAAATCATCATCAGTCTACATTACTACTAAAATGCCTACGCTAACGTACGACATTCTAACCCAACAGAATGCCACAACGACCAACGCCATCATTGACCATTATTCATCCTCAGCTAATTTTATCCAACTAGCCACAGCCGAGGGTAATGGCATACTCCAACGTGATGATGAGGATGGTGAAAAGTTACAAAAAGGGATAGATATTGCCAAGGATAAGGGTGTGTTAGATCCAAATTTCATCCCAGAGGAATACATTACCATTGATGTATTGGGAAAGAGTCCCGAGGATGTGGCTAATGAAATACTAAGTTTTGTAAGGGGCGGTTCGGGTCCTCCAGTGGTTGTACTCTGTGGATTATCGGGAACGGGCAAGGTGAGTAGATATTGCGCATACCCTCTCACAGATTCTTGATAAATGTTTACACGTCGCTCGTCTCACACTCCTCTTGGACACAAAAACATGTTGGTAATAGGGAACGACCGTGGCAACACTTCAGGAAAAATTAATAGACGAAGATAAGAAACAGGTGGTGTGTTGGTCAAATGGGAATGTATTCCGTAGCGTCACACTCCTTGCGGTAACATGGTGCGAACAGCAAGATGATTGCAATGGATTCGATCCGGCACGTGCACTAACGAAAGAAAATTTAACATCCTTTATGCAAATGCTCGAATTTGGTAAGTTTAATGGAAGGTTTGATACAAAGATTACTGGACTGGGTTTAGACTTGCTTGTTTCGGAGGTACAGAATACAGCATTGAAGGATCCAAAGGTATCCAAGAACATCCCTACCGTGGCGGAGGTAACACAGGGTGAGGTTGTACTATTTGCGTCGGATGCAATCAAGAAAATGGGTGAAGATGGTATATTCGTACTGTTGGAAGGACGAGAACAGACTGTGAATTATGTCCGTACACCACTGCGATTCACGTTGACATTGTCAGATATGTCATTGATTGGTAAACGTCGTGCAGCGCAGCGTCTTGCTGCGGGGGCATTGGGTGAGGTCAGGGCGGATGCGAGTGAGGATGATATTGTGAAGGCATTAGGTGGCCAGCTTAATAAGATGGTTATGGATATTTAGATCGATGATGAATGCTACATACATCATCTGTTTGTTGTATATAAAGGTGTATAGTATTTCGGCAAAAAATACAACTAATGGGCCTGCATGGGAAATTACTAGATGCATGAACCTACCTAGAGAATGCACTGAACTAAACAATTAAAAGGAGGATTACGCGAGAAGGGTTGCAGCAGCTTTCCAATTGCGTTCAATACTCCTCCAAGTCACCACCCAGTGCGCTCGCTGCTTGCTTGGAACACCCAGCCTTGAACCTACAATGCCTCCATCGACCTCGTTGTTGTAGCTGTTATTCCCTTGCTTGTAGCTAGTGCTGGAAAAATTACCGTTCCATCTGAGGTACTACATATGTACTATCGTAGATACTCCTCATCACCTCTTTTGGAAGCGGAGCCCCTATCTACATATCGATCGCACGGCTTTTGGAATGCTCAGGACGCGACGATTCGTAGATTTTGATCGTCTCATCCCCACATGCGATCCTTTATGTTGCATATGTTATTGGCAGCCGCTGTGCTTCGAAGTGCAGCGGGGCGACATGAACAGGCGTCGCAAGGTAGCATTTTAATACCCTTTGGCCCACGCCGAACGCTGACTTGCTTTGGAGCACCACGTTTCTTTACTGACAAGTACACCCCCACGGTACCGGTGTCGTCATCGGGAAGAAATGCCGACAAGCCTGGCGTCATGCTAAAGCTTCCAAACTTTGACCTCTTATTTGATGATATTGCAAAAGTATCTCCACTAGCCAAACAGGCCTTGACGGAAGACAAACCACTAGGGATCAAGGCCATCGACCCCACTGACGATGTGTATAAATGGAAACTCTTGGGTGATAGTGCTAGTCGGTTAGTCTCACACGTCGATAGGATCGACAACTATAATAACAAGGGATTGCCTCTAGTACGACTACGATCGACACTTCATGGTCCACTAAAAAAACGAGCTGAGTGCTTTTCGGAATTGATATCAGTGCCTAATCTACGACACAAATGGGATCCAACCAGTGATTTAGTTGACACTGTTTACTCTGCCGATGTGAAGGAGATTGATATTTTTCAGAATTATACATATGGAGAAACTTCACTATTTGGAGTGGGTTATGTCAAAACGAAGCAGTCGGTAGTATCACCGCGAGAACAATTGTGAGTAGTACCTATAGCTCAATTTTCAATTTCAACAGAAAGCTAAAACGTTGAACATTCCTTTTATTGCAGAGTTCTATGCGGACTTCAGGTGTTTTCATCGGGAGCAAGTGTATTATGGGGCATTGAATTGGAAGAGGATCAAAATCATTTGTTTCCAGTGGAGCAACCTAGGCGTCAACCAAGATCGACGTCTCATTTGTTCGCGACAACTATCATCCCTACGGGAGTCGACACATTCGATGTTGAGTACATATTGCAGATCGAGATTGGAGGATTTCCTGGTTGGTTAACAGGCCCCATTGTTGTTGAGACTGTGAAAAAAATGTTCCGATTTGCTAATGGATACTTTAAGGGAGGATTGGATGGGACTGGGGATCTTGCAAAACGACTGGCCTTGATCCCCGATGAGGATATGCATGATTGGGACCGGCCTTTGATTGATCCTTTAGAAACAACCGAATCAATCGGAGCATTGTCTCCGTTGGGATCCGTGGAAGATCTGGAACCATTGAATCCGATGGGGTCCCTGGAAGATCATGAGGAATCAGTGAAGAATGAGGTGGACATTGATGATGCTGATGCGCCGCCTCCCGTCAAGAAAAGACGTAGAGATGTAATCAGGTCTAGACTGGGACTTGGTAAGAGGAACAAGCTGGAAACAAGTAGATCAAAATAGGACATTGCTTATGTTTCCATCGAGCGCAATTTTTTCAGTAATATTAACTGTCAATTGGGTCCTTCTATTGAACTCCTTTATCCTTCAACCCCTGACTCTTTTACTGATGTATTAGTATTTGCAATGACTTCTAAATCTATGCCATTGTTAGCTTGAGCTCTTAATTCGACAGCACGAACGTCAATATTCTTCGGCGTGTGCATATAACTTGCCATATGAGCAAAGAAATGATTAATAATGAATAGAATAACAACTGCCCACATTGCAATAGTGCACAGATTCTTTGTCCCCTCTCGAATTTGAACTTCGTCGCAGCACACAATCGTATTGTCCTCGTCATCGTCGTCGCCTTGTATATTTAACGAATGCATGCGTTGTGGTGAAATATCTCGATTCTGAATCGAATTACGATGATTGAGTACTGCCTGTAAATTAGTTAACTCATTGTTTTGTTTTTCGCACTGAATGGTTGACCTTGAAGTCATTCTGGGTCTAGATAGGTCATATTGTTCAATCATCGAACTCGAATTGGAATTCGGTTCTGACCACTGTCTTGCTCCGAGATGATGATCATGTGGAGGGGTGGGAGCTTGTCGTTTTAGTCTCGACAGTATGAGAGATTGAATCTCTTGATGCTTTTTTCGCTCGTGCCTCGTTGTAAGCTTGTTGTTCCATAGAAATGCCTCCATAATTTGCTGCGTATGAGATGGCAGTGACGACGATGTGGAAGACGCCGCCATTGTCTTGAGGCTGATCGACGCTCTAATTCTTTAACTTTGGGATTGAGGGGTAAATAGGTAATTTACGACGTAAAAAAAGTCATAGGAAATGTCTGCAATGACTCATTCCCGTCACGCGACGGCCTATCCGTTCAAATGAAGACTTGCCGCCGGGGCCCCTCCGAAAGGGCTCTCGATCGCTGCAAGGCCAAGACTTGATTGACCCCTCTCTCTCTACAGATTGACATTGTCTACTCCCATACATTAATAATTAATTCAAGAAGATCAAGCGAATATTTTCACAACTCATGATGAAGAATTATCGATTGATCCTCGCGATTTTTTTCGCATCCGTTCTGCATTCGACAGTGGCGGACGGATCCACAAGTGCAAGTAAGGGCTTCCAATTAAATGAACGAACAAGGAAGACAATTAAGCGTTCAGATGTTGCCGATGAAGATGCGTCTGTCAGTAATCTACGACAATGGAATGCGGAGGAATACGAGGCAATAATGAGCAGTCTATCTGGTCATAGTCTGCGTGGGATTTATGGAGCTGGTAGCTTGCGTCATCGACAAATGCAGCAGCAGTCGTATCAACAGACGAAAAGCGTGACGAAATGGCAAATCATCACACTCGTGACTGTAATCACCGCCACCGTCGGTTTGGGTTATTATGCATGCTCTTTAAGGTATGAGTTGTCGACATTAGAGAAGTATAAAGAGTACTTACCGCTCGGTTTAGGTTACAAGCTTTTTCCTGATACTGATATGGACAACGAAACGACGGTTGAATTGAGATAATGAATATTCTCAAAATGTATTTTTAATAATGTAAAGCATATTAATAACAAATGGATGGAATATGAGGCGATCTTCCTACTGAGCTTCTTTCTGGATTGTCGAATTTGCTTGTCTCATACTTCTGTTGAATCGACCGACTTTAGTTTTTGCCATACTGATCTTCTTTTGCGAATCTAATTGCTCATCTTTCTGTCCATAAGTCGGAGCTTTTAAGATCGACATCGTGCGACCGGGTTGCGACGGCCTATCCGATTTGTGGGTACCATTTGGTTCACAGAAAGTAGATTTTGACGGACCAATTTGGAAAGAATCGCGAACGGTTAATACACCAATTTGCGATTGTTGTATAGTCTGTCGAGTTTGTGGTGGTATAGTTAGTCGTCTTGAAGAAGGTTGAGTTCGAGGGTGGATTGGTGGAATATGTTGGCTGACTCCCGTTGTGGACTTCCTTAGGTTACTGCTCATACTTTTCGTCAACGTAATCTGATCCCTAAAACTCGATGACAATTCCGATAAATCCAAAGAGCTCACGGTCTCCTTACCCTTCTCTTCTTTGGTTTCATCCAAATTGTCATTTTTTTCGCTCCAGTACATTTCTACATCAACGTTCGGTGCATCGCTCTCCGGTGTGATTCGTCTGATGAGGCCATCCCCGTTGATCAAATGCCCTCCATGCATGACAATTTCTCTCAGATCTCGAACCTCAGCCCGAAGAGAATTAACCAATAACTTAAGAGACCGCAGCTCACTTTCCAAATATGGGTCTGTCATTAATTCATTGAAAACTACGTTATCCTCGTCGTTGTCGCTGACGGCCCTGCTGCTTCGTCCAACTCTCCAATTACGCAGCGACATTGGAAGAACATCCGGAATTGCCAGCCCTCGCTTGGTCATGCAAATGATGAGGTGGGACATGACCACGAATTCACGCTCGTCAAGCTTTCCCGTGTTGGGATTACGTGTCACGATGTCCCAGACCTTGCCGAGTACATCGCGACTGACACCACTCCTTTTGAAGTAGGATACGGCAGAGTCAACGTAGACAAATTGTCGGCCACCGTCTGTGACACAATGTCTGGTGAAAGCCTCTCGATAATTCATTTCTTCGACACGTGACATGAAGTACCTCGATTCAGCTACACCGTCCTCCTTCGTAAGATTTGCCAATGCGAAGGAGGTTCCGTTTAAGGATCGGTTAACAGCGACTGTCCGCACATCTGTGTCCAACTTCACATTGCTAGTTCTATAGGTCTGAGCTCTCTCAATAGCGAGTGCATCCCCGTCGTTCATGCTCTTCGTCACAGCGAAATTGTTCGAAGACTTCATATTGTGAATACCTTCGATACTCCTTGTAAGTGATCCAAAGTAGACCGGTTTCAGTACTTTTTTTGTATCATCTACCACACTTAAAGTCTCATTCAGTGCCGTTACCTTATTCTGATAAAGCTGAATCAACCTAACCGCACTCTGAAATTGACATTTCCTCATGGCCGGTGGAGGTTTGACACCTTTAGAGTAAGGTATAGCAGGCGCTACGGCCATATTCCATATCAAGCGAAGACGATCGGAAGGTACACCACTCGTATGGAAAAATCGTGCAGCATCGCTGGGGGGTAGAATGACTTCGTCTTCATTTGTGTCATAATCTTGTTTTTGATCATTTTCTTCAACACCGCGGGGCGATCCCCTCGCTAGACGGAACAGTCTGTCATAGTAAGGACGCTCGTTATCCGGTGGATCGTATCGAAATTTGCTCTCCGGTCGTCGTGAAGAAGATACCGACTCTACTGCTTTAACACCGTTAATCTTGGTGTCATAAACCTCGGACATGTCCCCTTCCCCTACGACAATCAGGGTCACGATGGACGCTTATTTCCACTCAATAATTCCCTCCCCTGCCCAGCCAGCATCATCTAGCTCTAGTCGACGAGTTCTCTTGCATCGTCCCGCCGTCGTCCGTGAAGCTAATAGTTGTTGAAAGAAAGTCAGCGAGTATCTACCTACATATCTCTATTCTCGTACCTACAAAGAAAAAAAAAATTCAACGTATCGTAGATACGATACGACCGACCTCTGCTTCTCGAATGCGAATCTACTACCATGACCAGCCACTACTCCTTCATCGTCATCGTCATCGTCATCATCTCATTGCTGGCAAATCCGGCATCATCGAGAATGGAAGGTTCGCGGCCAACATATCAATACGTGTCATCATACGAGTCAAGTCTAACTCAATCTCAGTTTGAGACAACGAGGCTATTCACGACCTCACTGCCTACTACTACCAGCTTTCCTTCCCTGTCTCCGTCGGATACTCCATCAACAAATAATCCCACAACGAATCCTACAATTTCGCCAACAACTGATCCTTCATACCGTCCATCCGTAGCACCATCCTCTTGGCCTAGTGAATCACCCTCCGAGCCTCCGACAATAGAGCCGACGTCAAAGCCCTCCTTTACTCCAACTTACAAACCAACAACATCCAAACCAACGCCTGCTCCTACGAGCGAGCCGACAACATTAAAGCCAAGTGGTCAGCCGACGCATGAGCCAACATATGAGCCGACGCCTAAACCTTCCTCTACTCCAACTAATAAACCGACAACATCAAAACCTACTCCCACTCCATCGAGAAAACCTACAACATTAACGCCAACAGTATTGCCCACTTCCAGTCCAAGTGTAAGTAGTCATCCTTCTCTAGTACCAAGCATGGAACCAAGTGTATCAATAATACCAACTGTAACTGCCTCGAGTGAACCAAGCATCTCTTCAATACCAAGTATTCAGCCGACATATGAGCCGACGCCTAAACCTTCCTCTACTCCATCTACTAAACCGACAACATCAAAACCTACTCCCACTCCATCGAAAAAGCCCACAGCATTGCCCACTTCCAGTCCAAGTGTAAGTAGTCATCCTTCTCTAGTACCAAGCATGGAACCAAGTGTATCAATAATACCAACTGTAACTGCCTCGAGTGAACCAAGCATCTCTTCAATACCAAGTATT
>Ga0247832_1002650_pt1 | contig 26703 bp, 24 predicted proteins | sample LaCruzMarch2015__10_FD_192407 | JGI IMG/M metagenome (GOLD analysis project Ga0247832, IMG submission 192407) | Freshwater microbial communities from meromictic Lake La Cruz, Castile-La Mancha, Spain - LaCruzMarch2015_4m | ecosystem: Environmental > Aquatic > Freshwater > Lake | place: Spain... | reverse complement strand
AAATAACTTCCTTATTGGCAAAAACTTTATCGGTAGTGTTTTTACCCGAAAAATACTCCACACCAACTGCCTTATCATTTTCAATCAAAATTTGCTTGACCGGTGAATTTGTTTGCACAGTCAAGTTTTTACGGTGCATAACTGGTTTCAAAAATGCGGAAGCTGCACTGAATCTTTTGGCATCTTTTATTGTGAACTGCAAGCGGCTTGCACCTTCTTGCTTTTCGCCATTATAATCATCATTACGTTTAATGCCAGCCTCATCGCAAGCGGCCACAAAAGCATCCGAAAAAGGCGTATCAAATCTTGTTGCATAAGTTACATTTAGCAGTCCATCTTTTCCATGGTAAGCATTGGAAATCTGCTCATTTGCTTCTGATTTCTTGAAATATTGGAGTACATCGTCATAATTCCAACCTTTATTTCCTAATTTTGCCCAATCATTAAAATCTTCTTTGTTACCGCGTACATATGCCATGGCATTAGTAGAGCTACTTCCACCTAAAGTACGTCCACGTGGCAAATAAATTTTTCTATTCAATACATGTTTTTGAGGCTCGGTACTAAAACCCCAATCGACTTCAGTCTTAAATAGCTTAGCATATCCAGCGGGAATATGAATTTCCATTTTTTTGTCTGGTCCTCCAGCTTCCAATAATAAAACTTTATTGTTCGGATTTTCGGAAAGCCGATTAGCCAAAACACATCCAGCCGAACCAGCTCCAATAATGATGAAGTCGTAACGCATAATTTATAGGTTTTTAGGTTGATAAAAATATAATTTCGAATGATGGAGTGATAGAATGATTGAATAGATCTAAATATAACGCTTTCCTATTCACTCATTCTATCACTGAGGTATTCAATCATTAAATTTAGGGAGAAAGCCTCTCAATTTTCCAATTATCTTCAAATTTTGTAAATAATATTCGGTCGTGTAAGCGATTTGGGCGACCTTGCCAAAACTCAATTCTTTCAGGATTTACGCAATAACCTCCCCAATGTATAGGTCTTGGAATAATTTCTACGTTTTTAAACTCATTTTCCAATTCAGCCAAACGCTGTTCAATTATCTCACGCCCTACAATTACCGAGCTTTGGTTAGATACCCAAGCTCCAATCTGACTACCACGGGGGCGTGAATGATAATAATAATCCGATTCTAACTCACTTACCTTCTCAATACTCCCTTCTATACGCACCTGACGCTCCAAATCACTCCAAAAGAAAGTTAATGAGACAAAAGGAGTTTGAGCCACTTCATTCCCTTTATTACTTAAATAGTTTGTATAGAAAATAAATCCATTTTCATCAAAACCTTTCAATAAAACAATTCTTGCATGTGGTTTTCCATCCGAAACAGTCGATAGTGTCATAGCATTAGGCTCTAAAATTTGAACATCAAACGCTTCCTTAAACCACTTTTCAAATTGTTTAACCGGATTCTCTAAAACATTTTCTTCTAATAGTTCGTTTTGAGAATATGATTGCCGCAGGGCAGCTACATCTGTTTTATTCATTATTTTGCAACGTTTTTGATTATTTTTTCGTATATAACATAAATACAGAAAATGAAGTTTTTGAAACCTTCGGTAATTACTACATAATTTTATTACATTTGCAAAGCTAATGAGAACTTTTTAGAACAATCAAAAATGACCAATAAAGAATTGGATTTGACAGAAAATGCCACGGATGCTACTGCTAACGAAGAAACACCTTCGACAACAGTAATAAATTCTACAGAAAATGTAGACCATAAAACAATTGAGGAAACAGCCAAAGATACTATGAACGAGCAGAAAGACACGATCGAAAACGCAACCGAAAATTTGGTTGGAGAAACAGTAAATAACGTTGAGGATCCAACAACAGAAACACTTGAGGCACCTACGGAAGTTTCAAGTGATACCGTTGTAGAGGTAGAAAGTGTGGTGTCAGAAGTAACGGAAACTGTAGAAAATATCATTGAAGAAATAGCAATAGCCGAGGCAACTCCCGCCAATGATGAACCAATTGCAATTGCTCAAAGCCAAGATATAATTGCTGCAAATGAGCCGCTGGCAATCGAAGCAGATTCATCCATTGAGCCGATTGAAGAAGTAATAAATGAAGTTACTTCTCAAGATACTGATTACAGTAGTTTCACCAAAAAAGATTTTGTTGAGCTCGGCGAAAAGCTTTTGGCTTCAATCAAATCAGAGAGCGTGAGCCTATCAGATGTAAAAAATGCTGATGCCGTGATGCGAGAAATTAAGCCAATTTTTGATGACCTAAAAGCTCGTGAAAAATCAGAAGCTCAAAAAAAATATATTGTAGAAAATGGCAACAACGAAGGTTTTGAATACAAAAACGATAATTTGGTAATTCGTTTCGAATCAATAAATGCCCAAATCAGAGATGCAAAAAATGGTTTCTTTCAAAAAATAGAACGTTTGAAGGAAAATTATTTCGAGCGTAAAACCCAATTATTACAACGTCTCCGTGAAGTTGTTGACGAAGAAGAAAAAGGTGGAACAAAAAGCAACTGGCAGGAATTTAAGAAGATTCAAGAAGACTGGAAAAATGCAGGAAATGTAAACTCTTCGCACAATACTACATTTTGGTCGGCTTTTAATGCATTGGTTGATCGGTATTTCAGCATTCGCAATATCCAAAACGAGCTTAAAGACCTTGACCGCAAGAAAAACTTCACCTCAAAAGTTGAAATCGTAAGAAAAATTGAAGCGATTTCTCAAGGTATAGAAACAGGTGGATTAAGTAATACAACTTTGCGTCAGGCAAATGATTTATTAGAAGAATATAAACATATCGGTCCGGCCGCTCGCGAAGCACAAGATGATCTTTGGAAGCGTCTGAAAGTTGCTTTTGATATCATACACAACAAGCGTCGCGAGCAATCGGCACAGACAAATCAGTTACAAGAAGAAATCTATGCAGCGAAACTTCGTTTGTTAGAAAATCTTAAACCATATATTGAGTTTAATACCGACAGCATTAATGAATGGAACGCCAAAACTAAAGAGGTAATGGCAGTCCAAGATCAATGGAATTCAATTAAAGGTGCAATGCCTAAAGAAAAAGGCAAAGAAATTAGTCGCGATTTCTGGGGCTTTTTGAAAACCTTCTTCCGCAATAAAGGCGATTTCTTTGCTAAATTGGAAGCTCAAAGAGAAGAAAACCTCAAAACCAAAACCGCTCTTTGTGAACAAGTAGAAACCTTGGTAGCTTCTGAAGACTTTTCGGCGTCATTTACAGACAGAGTCGTTGAACTTCAAAAAACTTGGAAAACTATTGGTCATGTTCCAGAAAAGATGAAAGATAAAATCTACGAGCGATTTAAAAAAGCTTGCGATGAGTTTTTCAATGGAAAACGTGCAAAAGGCAATGCCGTAGAAGTAGAATACGAGGAAAACTTGAAGTTAAAAATTATTATCTGCGAAGAAATTGAAGCTCTTTCGAAAGCGGGAGGTTCTCAACTTGGCAAGCTTTCTGAGTTTAAAGCTCAATACAATGCCATTGGTTTTGTACCTCGCAAAGAGATGCAAAATATCCAACGTCGATTTGTGGATGCCATAAATTCATTCGTGAAAGGTAGCACAGGCATTAGTGGTGCAGAGAAAGAGAAAATGGTACTTCAAAACGAAGTTGAGGTTGTTACTAAAGGCGATAGAGGCGGCTCAAAAGATTTGGACAAAAAAGAAAATGATATTCGTCGTAAAATGAAAACTATCGAAGATGATATTCATTTATGGCAAAATAATATCGAGTTCTTTGCTCGTTCTAAAAATGCAACTTCGGTTCGTTCCGAGTACGAAACCAAGATTAAAGGAGCAGAAAAAGAATTAGCTGAGCTGAAACAAAAAATAAAAATTATCATCGCCGCTGGCGAGTAATCAATACATAAAATAGAGTTATCAATTGATACCTCTATTTTTTTTAATATATTTCTCTTTTAAATCACTGACTTCCAAATACTTATCGTTTAAAGAAAAAAATATGCAAAAAAAGTTCACCAATCACTTGCGTAATATTTAATATAACACTAATTTTGTACCACAATAGCAGTAAGTAAAATGATATTTGCTTTATTTGTGCATTAAATGCCTCCATAGCTCAGCTGATAGAGCAACTGACTTGTAATCAGTAGGTCGTTGGTTTGATCCCTAATGGAGGCTCTCAATATAAAGGATTTCAAGAAATTGAAATCCTTTATACATTTAAACCATTTTGATTCTGGCTTGTAATTAGTAGATCGTTGCGGGGTCGCCCGCGAGGTTTGATCCCGAATGGAGGCTCTCAATATAAAGGATTTTTAGAAATTGAACTCCTTTTTTACTTTTATATGTTATTCATCAAACTACTGCGATTAAAGCATGAAACAAAGATTTTTGAAAACACTTAAATATTCTTTAGTAGGCTTATTTATGGCTTTTACACTTTTTATTGCTTTCAATCTCGATTCGAGTGTTTACGCCTACCGACAAGCCAAAGGGCAGCTTAAAATCATTTTTAATACTCGCACCGTTACTGAAGTTCTGGCAGACAAGACTTTTCCTGATTCATTAAAAAATCGTATTAAATTGATTGAAGAAATCAAACGTTTTGCTGTTGATTCGTTGGGACTGAACCCTTCTGATAATTATACGACCTTTTATGACCAACATAAAAAACCAATTTTGTGGGTGATTACTGCCTGCGAGCCTTTTGAATTGAAAGCAAGAAACTGGAATTTCCCTATTTTGGGTACTTTTAGCTACAAAGGACATTTTGAAAAAGAAATTGCTGACTCAGAACTCAACGAACTAAAAAAGCAAGGATTTGACACGCAACTAAATGAAGTTTCGGCTTGGAGTACACTTGGATATTTGAAAGACCCAATTTTAAGCTCAATGCTAGAAAAATCGGAAGGCCGTTTGGCAGCTTTAATAATCCATGAATTAACACATGGTACACTTTTTGTAAAAAACAATTTAGAATTCAACGAAAACCTCGCTGACTTTGTTGGTGATTATGGAGCGATACGTTTTCTGGAAAGTAAATATGGCAAAAACTCAAAAGCATTGGAACGTTATAATTTCTCAAAAAAATATAACGACGCTTACAGTCAACATTTACTGAGAGGTGCCAAAAAACTTGATAGTTTGTATAAAAGTTTCAAAAAAAACATGAATAATCAAGAAAAGTTACGCCATAAAATCGAACTGATTAGTACAATTATCAATAAAAGTGATACTTTATTAGCTGGTGAATTTCAAAAAGGATTACTCAGTCGCAAAAAATGGATTTTAAATGGCAATAATTTGCCGAATAATGCGTACTTCATAGGATATTTAACTTATCAAAGTAAGCAAAGTCAATTCAAAGATGAGTTTGCTAAAAACTTTAGGTATAATTTTTATAATTATTTAACATATCTCAAAGATAAATACCCAAGCAGTATTGTTTTCTAATTAAAAACATTATTTACAATCAAAAGAGAATGAGTTTTCTTAAAAAAATAACATTATTAGGTTTAATTCTAACTACAAGTTCTTTTGTAATGAGCGATAGTTATCGCTATTTACCAAATCATGCATTTAAGGCAGGTGAATATTTTGAGTATAAAGTCAAATATGGATTTTTGAACGTAGGAGAAGCAACAGTTGATGTTAGTTCACAAATATATTCCGTTAATAATCGGGCGTGTTATCGCGTCAATATTTTTGGCCGTACAACGGGGATTACTGACCTTTTCCATATCCGAAATACCTACCGTTCTTATCTTGATACTTTAGCTATTTTACCCCAAAAATTCTTGATGGATTTACAGGAAAATAATTATAGAAAAGAGCAAACCATTACATTCGACCATATTGCAAATGCTGCAGTAAGAGAACAAAACAATGAACGTCAAACTTTTAAACTACCTGATAACGTGCATGATGTAGTTTCGGGTTATTACTTTTTGAGAACAATAGATTTTACGAAAGTAAAAATTGGAGAAACGGTTTCATCAAATATGTTTTTTGATGATGAAATTTATAATATGAGAGTAAAATATAACGGAAAAGGAGTTATTCGTACAAAATATGGTAAAATCAATGTCATAAAACTTAATCCGGTTTTGCCCAAAAATAATATGTTTGAAGGGGAAGATGCAATTAGAATTTGGGTGTCGGATGACAAAAATCGTGTGCCAATAAAAATAGAAGTTGATTTTGCGGTCGGCAGTGCTACAATAGAGTTAAAAAATTATAAAAATACAAAATATGAGTTTGATTGGCTTTGAAATTTATATAACCACTAAGTACACCGAGAAACATTGATTTACACATAGGGGTTTTCTTAGTGAAAATTATGTGTTATAAAGTGTTCTTTATGGTAAAAAATAAAAATGCCTTCTCCATTAGAGAAGGCATTTTTATTTTTATCTACGTCCATAGCTTCTACCTCCGCCACGACTTTCTCCACATCGGTAACTACGATTTTGATAACCATAATTACGGTTACGATTACTTTGATTATTATAAGAATATCTTCTTGGCGGAGCAACATAAACACGCATTTGGGGTCTTGGATATGTGTGATACCCATACGACGGCCTTGAATAATATCGGTCACGATAACCATAACCGCCATAAAAACAACTCGAAAAACTAAGCGAAAGCATAGCAAAAACTCCCACCAAAGTCAACAAACGAAGTTTTGATTGTTTTTTCATAATTGTATAATTTTTTTACAGTAGATGCTTGAAAACGCTAAAAGGTTGCATTTCATATATACCTTAGACAATTTTAATTCCTAATTACCCCATTTAATAAGTTAAAAATTAATTAAATTGCAGTTAGTATTAAAAAACCTGTATTTAATGGCTTTAACAGAATCTAATATGTTACCCATCGGGACTATAGCACCCGACTTTAGTTTAATAAATACTCTGTTGGATAAAACACAGTCAGTCGATGAATTATTCTCTGATAAGGCTACGGTAGTAATGTTTATTTGTAATCATTGTCCTTATGTAATTCATGTGAAAGATGAACTTGTTAGACTCGCAAATGATTATGAATCCAAAGGTGTAAAATTTGTGGCCATCAGTTCCAATGATATTGAAAAGTACCCTCAAGATGGCCCTGAAGCCATGAAGATTTTTGCTAAAAAATCAGGCTTTACATTTCCATATCTCTATGATGAAACCCAAGATGTAGCTCGTGCCTATGATGCAGCCTGCACACCTGATTTTTATATCTTTAATGGAGAAAAAAAATTACAATATCGCGGTCGCTTAGATGATTCTCGTCCTAGAGTTGAAAATCCAAAACCTGTTACTGGAAAAGATTTAAGAAAGGCTTTAGATGCAATTTTAGCCAAGCAAATAGTTTCAGAAGTCCAGTTTCCGAGTATGGGTTGTAACATTAAATGGAAAAATAATTAAAATGCCTATTTATAAAAACTCTTCACAAAAGCTTTCCCTTTTTTATGCAGAAATCAGCTAACTCCCAGAAATATCGTTCTTTTTCGTTATTATTTATTTTCTTTTTTTCTGGCTTTGCTGCCCTCATTTATCAAGTAATTTGGCAAAGATGGCTGGTATTTTACACAGGAATCAGTTCGGTAAGTATCAGTTTGATTGTGTCAGCATTCATGGCTGGATTGGGGCTTGGCTATTTGGCAGGTGGACAAATCGCTGATAGAGCTGGTAAAAATAAACCCATTTTATTTTTTGTATTGGCCGAATTGGGCATTGGTATTTTTGCATTGGTCAGTAAATCAATTATTTATGACTGGCTTTATCAATCAAATGCTCTAGCCGGTGGTTCGCCATTTCAGACTTATTTTACCTTATTTTTGATTTTGCTCTTTCCGACATTTTTGATGGGGCTTTCTTTACCCTTACTTTCAAAAGCATTCGAGCAAAAAAATGCAGAAAATCAAGCTAGTTATATCAGTTTATTATACTTTACCAATACACTAGGAGCAGCGGCAGGAACATTTATCACAACTTTCATTCTGATTCGTGTTATCGGTTTTGAAAATGCTGTTCGTTTGGGGGCTGCTTTTAACTTTCTGTGTGCCATTACGGCAGGAGTTATTTATTATTACCAAACTCAAAACTCTGGTGATGAAAAATCTTTACAAAAATCAAAAGAAAACGCACAAAAATCATTTACTTGGAATACAAATTTCACCTATTGGATTCTTCAATATACGGCTTCAGGATTTATGGCAATCTGCTTTGAAATTATCTGGTTTAGAATGATAGAAACCATGATGAAATCAATTGCCCTTACGTTTTCCATTATTCTGACAATCTATTTGGCAATGATGGCTATTGGCACATACGCTGGAGTAAAAATGGCAAAAAGATTTCAAAACAATCGTTTGAAGCTATTTTTGAATAGCCAATATGTTCTTTATCTTTATTCAATCGGAGCAATTTTAGTGCTGCAATGGGCGGTTTCTGATGTATCGTCACTATCGTTTTTGTTTGAGTATTTTCAAAGCTACGAAACTTCGTTTGCTCCAAAAATAGTCATTTCGACGATGTTTTTCATACCATTTTTTCTGATGGCCATACCAACTTTTATCATGGGTTTTAGTTTTACACTTTCACAGTTGATTATTCAAGATAAATTTGATGAAGTTGGCAGAAAAGTGGGTTGGTTACAATTTGTAAATATCGTTGGCTCAACAATTGGAGCCTGGTTTGTGACACTTATTGGTTTTAATCATCTCGGAACATCTCTGACTATTAAGTTGGTAAGTATGATTGGGTTAGTCTATGTTATAGCGTTGCAGCGTAATAAATTCAACAGCATAGTATCAAGAATTTCGATGGGTGTGTCTTTGATTTTAGTAATAGTGTTACTTCCAAACAATGAAAAACTTTGGATGAAACTTAGTGGTATGGCAGACGAGAAAAAGTTTATCGTAAAAGAAGATGAAACAGCACTTTCATTTATCAAAACACTGGGTGAAGAATCTTATGTATATGTGAATGGTTTGGGGCAAAGTATGTTCCCGTTTAATAGAGATATTACTCACTTCACGCTTGGGGTCGTTCCTGCATTGATTCACCCAAACCCAAAAGATATAGGTATAGTTGGACTTGGTTCTGCCTGTACGCTTTATAATGCAGGTGGTCGTGCAGAAACTAAATCGTTGGATTGTTTTGAAGTAATTATGAACCAACCAGAAGCCATAAAGGAATACGTTAGGCGAACAAAAGATAGTACAGCTTTCTATATCATGAATGATAAAAGAGTCAATGTTATTCTACAAGATGGTCGATACTTTTTACACCAAAACCCAAAACTTTATGATATTTTGGAGGCAGATGCTTTACGTCCGAAATCTTCTTATTCGGGAAATCTATATTCGATTGAATATTTCAAATTATTAAAATCAAGGCTTAAAAAAGGTGGTTTGGCGATTACCTGGGGAGCTACTAGCCGTATCAGAAATGGTTTTGCTGAAGTTTTTCCGTATATCTACGAAATTGATGGCTTTATGATTATCGGTGCTGACCAAGCTTTAGATTTTAACCAAAAGAAAATTTTTGAACGCTTAGAAAATTCATTTACCGAAAACCATTACGGACGTGCGGGCATAAAAGTGCGAGAAAATTTAGAGAAAGTGATAAATAAACGAGTAGTTTTACAAAATGGAACTACTAAAGTTTCAAAATCTTTAAACTCGGATATGTGGCCTAAAGATGAGTTCGATTATGGTAAACTTTGGGAGAGAATTCTAGGTGAAGAAGATTGATTTTTTATATGATATATCTATTTTTTGAATTTTAACGTTTACTTTCAACACAAGCAATGTTATGTATTCACGAATTCTTATCACTATCAGTTTAGTTTTTGTTTTGTCTTGTAGCAAAACCGAAACACCAATTCCCGTCGATACGACTTGGCAACCAAGTACTACTGATGGGCAGTTTGTATTTAATACTTTCAAAAGTGTAGGGCTCGGCGGAAGCCGAGGTAAAATACAAAAATGGTCTAAAAATGAGGTTTATTATTGGTTCGATGCCGAAGGAACTGGCACAAATAATCTTCTGCCGATTTCAGATAGTGTTTTTACTCAAATAAATCAAATTAGTCAATCAACGAAGTTTATCAAAACTTCCGACGAATCGAGAGCCAATATCAAGATTTTTTCTGGGCGTGATACTGAGTTTGAATCAAAATATAAATTGAGTTTACAAGGAGAATTGCAGGTGGGTGGAACTGCCTTTATTTCAAGTTCTAAAAATGAACTTGAGAAAGTTGTAATTTGGGTAACAAGTGTTTTTCCAACACTCGACCAACGCTTAATAACACGCCACGAAATCGGTCATGCGATTGGATTTTCGCATGTACCAACCAAACGCTCAATCATGTGGGATACGATTGATTTAGAATATAATCCAACGGCTTTTACTGATATTGACAATAATTATATAAAAATCCTTTACGATAATCGCACAAAAGCAGGCATGACTAATGAAGAGTTATTTCCTGTTTATACAGATGTTTTGAAGTAAATAATCTTATATTTGGTAAACCAATTACACTGAAAATGAGTATTTTAGAAAGAATAACAATCGACCCAAATATATGTCATGGTAAACCCTGCATTAGGGGAATGCGTTGGACAGTTGAAATTATTATAGATTTATTAGGTTCTGGAATGAGTTTTGGCGAAATTTTGGAAGACCACCATGAGCTTGAAAAAGAAGATATTTTGGCAAGTTTACAATATGCTAAAATGCTGGTTGCTGGTCATACTTTGAAAATTGCTGCATGACATGAAATTTTTGTGTGATGTACACATTTCGTACAAAGTCTGTAAGTTTTTAGAACAGTACGGACATCAGGCAATCCATGTAAATTAAATACTCAACAAATGGTTTACTGAAGATTCTGCTATTTGTGAATATGCATACGAAAATGATTACATAGTTATAACCAAAGATGAAGATTTTAGAGCTACTTTTTTACTCAAGAAAAAGCCTAAAAAATTGATAAGAATAATCTTAGGTAACATATCCAATAAAACTCTAACTGAAACTATATTACATTGCTTACCGACGATTGAAAATTTAAGCGAAAATGAATATTTCTTTATGGAAAAAGGTAAAGAAATAAACATATTTTACCCATAAACACAAAAAACTCCTGCAAGAATATTATCTCGCAGGAGTTTCACACTACTAAGCCCTAATTTAAAAGACTTCTTCGACTGAAGCTATATTTTCAAATATAATCTCATCTTCTGAACCGAGTTCCATCATCACAACCGACTCTTTCTGCACTTTTCCAGATAAAATCTCTTTTGATAACTCATTCAAAACTCTGCGTTGAAGCACACGTTTAAGTGGTCTTGCTCCGAATGTTATATCATAGCCTTCTTCTCCCAATTTATCCAAAACCACATCTGTCGCTTCGAGCGTGATACCTTGTTCGGCTAAACGAGCTTGGATTTGTTTAAATTGAATCTGCACAATTCGACGGATATTGATTTTGGTCAATGGATCGAACATTACGATTTCGTCGATACGATTCAAAAACTCTGGTCTAACAGACGACTTAAGCAAATTCATGACATCGTTTTTGGCTTCTTCTTTGTAGAATAAATGCCAAGCCTTGTCATCACCTTTCGATTCAAGGTATTTATCTTGGATGAAATGACTACCGATATTCGAGGTCATTATTACAATGGTATTCTTGAAATTGGCGGTTCGACCTTTATTATCAGTCAAACGTCCTTCGTCAAGCACTTGCAATAAAATATTCCACACATCAGAGTGAGCTTTTTCGATTTCATCCAACAAAATAACGCTGTATGGTTTATGTCTAACGGCTTCGGTTAGCTGTCCACCTTCTTCATAGCCAACGTACCCAGGAGGCGAACCAACCAAACGACTTACAGCGTGGCGTTCTTGATACTCACTCATGTCGATTCGAATCATTGCCGAATCATCATTGAATAAATATTCGGCCAAAGCCTTTGCCAATTCGGTTTTACCAACACCTGTACTTCCTAAAAATAAAAAGCTACCAATCGGTTTTTTGGGGTCTTGCATACCTGCACGAGAGCGACGCACCGCATCAGCAACCAACTCAATAGCTTCCTCCTGTCCTGCTACACGACGGCCAAGTTCATCTTCCAAGTGCAATAATTTTTCACGCTCACTTTGCAACATTTTAGTTACAGGTACGCCCGTCCAACGAGCCACGATTTCAGCTATATTTTCGGCAGTAACTTCTTCGTTTAATAAATTGGCTGGTTCTTGATCATTCTTTACCTGAATTTCATCAAGTTTTTTATTCGTTTCAATCAATTTTCCGTAACGAATCTCAGCAACTTTTCCATAATCGCCTGCACGCTCGGCTTGGTCAGCTTCAAGTTTTAGTTGTTCTACTTGCTCTTTTAGTGAGCGAAGTTCATTCAACGAACCCTTTTCGTTTTCCCATTTTGCTTTTAAATCGTCACGTTTTTCACTCAAATCAGCGATATCTTTGTTTAAAACTGACTCTTTTTCACGATTATTCTCACGGCGAATCGCTTCTCGCTCAATTTCGAGCTGCATAATTTTACGATTCAACTCATCCAATTCTTCGGGCATCGAATCCATTTCGAGGCGAAGTTTTGATGCCGCCTCATCCATTAGATCAATGGCTTTATCAGGCAAAAATCTATCCGAAATATATCTATCCGATAACTCAACAGCCGCAATCACCGCATCATCTTGGATTCTTACACCGTGATGCAATTCGTATTTATCTTTGATACCACGTAAGATAGAAATCGCATCTTGCACGTTTGGTTCATCAACTACAACGGTTTGAAAACGACGTTCGAGAGCCTTATCTTTCTCAATGTATTTTTGGTATTCATTGAGCGTTGTTGCTCCAATTGTGTGCAATTCTCCTCGAGAAAGAGCAGGTTTCAATAAATTTGCAGCATCCATCGCACCTTCTCCGCCAGCACCCGCCCCTACAAGTGTGTGAATTTCATCGATAAATAAAACAATTTCTCCATCTGAATCAGTAACTTCTTTGATTACGGCTTTCAGACGCTCTTCAAACTCACCTTTATATTTTGCTCCAGCAATCAACAAACCCATATCAAGTGATACAATAGTTTTTGATTTTAAGTTTTCAGGCACATCACCTGATACAATTCTTTGAGCTAAACCTTCAACGATTGCGGTTTTTCCTACCCCAGGCTCACCCAATAAAATCGGATTATTTTTTGTACGGCGTGAGAGAATCTGCAAAACTCTACGAATTTCCTCATCACGACCAATAACTGGATCAATTTTGCCTTTTCGTGCCAAATCGTTAAGATTTTTACTATATCGAAAAAGGGCTTGGTATTTATTTTCGGCGTTTTGATCCTTCACAGTATTATTTCCTCTTAATTGTTTTATGGCTATTTTTAAGCTTTTTTCATTCAAATTATTCTCTTTCAACAAACTCGCAACCAAGTCTTTCCCTGCGGCCAAACTTAAAAGCAATAACTCTATACTCACAAATTCATCACCAAATTCTTTTATTAGGTTGGCAGTTTTACTTAAAGCTTGGTTGGCATCATTACTCAGATAAACTTGAGCAGTTCCGCCCGAAACTTTTGGGTAAGTTGCAATAATTGATTCGAGTTTTGCTTGAATTGTTTCTTGTTTTGTGCCTACTTTGTTCAAAAGAAAAGTTGAAGTATTTGCATCTTCAACTAAAATTGCTTTCAGAATATGCCCCGTTTCGATGGCCTGTTGCCCCTTGGCAAGGGCAATTTCAGAAGCCTTTTGAATCACCTCTTGGGCTTTTATGGTGTATTGATTAAAATTCATGTTTTTATGTTGTTTTAGTAGCACAAGTTTCCAACTTGTCATCAACAGTTTTTATAAATTGCGTTGTACAAAACTATCGACAAAAAGTATGCTGATTTATATTTTTCGGAAATAATGACTAAAAAAGATCAAAACATTAAATAACAAACGACAAAAAGGCAGAAATTAAGGTATTTAAGGACAGAAAAAACTGACAAAACTGCATAAAAAAAGAGCAAAATAACCCAAGTTATCTTACTCTTTCAAATTTTATAGAATTAAATTAGAAACAAATGAACTAGAAAAATCTTGAAAAAGCTGTAAAAACAAAAACAAAAATAGAAGCCCACATTGGTACGCGACGAGCTTTGTAAGTAGCTTCTTGAAATGCTTTTAGGTATTCTAAACGCATCCATACAACAACAGCCAACATCAAACAAAAAGTAAAACTAGCAAACTTAAATGCCATTGCGTGCATCGGTTCTAATGAAAAATATAAGAAAACATTAACTAACAAAAGTAGGATTCCAAGTAATGTAAATACCTTAAATGACCACATGTAAGTTTCTTTGTCTATGTTATTTCTCATTATTTCGCTGTTTATAATGCAAATATAAAATAATAATCGGATACATGTCAAGTATTTTCTTTAATATTTTGCATAAACAATATATTGCCAAATAATATTTGGCACACTTTCTTTTTATAGTAAATTATAATATTAGAAAAATACAATAATATTTTTCACAAATAGACATTTATACGTTTAATTTTTAGTATATTATTGAAAAAAAACATTAAAATCGTCAAAAATAGGTTTTTTACCTATAGTCGGTTTTTAACATAAACTTATCACTTTTCTTATTAATCCTTTTTAGAATGACAAAACACCATAAATAAAGTATCTTGTAGAACAGGCCTTATTGGCCGTTCCTTTGGGCAAAATTTGAACATTAAAATTAAATTATAAAACCCATTATTAAAATTCACTGCGAAAGATTCTTGAGAATAGATTTCTTGTTTCGAGAAACTTTCTTTTACTTTAAATACGTTATCAGATAAACAACATACTATGAAAGTTGAATTAATTAGAGTAGACGATGCCTTCCATTTTGAAGCTTTCGGGGAATCAAACACAATAAATCACATGGATGCCAATGTTGATATTGGCGGACATAATTTAGGTGCAAGACCAATGGAAATGCTTTTGATGGGTTTGGGAGGATGTACTGCAATTGATGTGATTTTGATTTTGAAAAAACAACGCCAAGTGATTGAAGACCTCCGAATTTCGGTTGATGGCGAACGAGTAAAAATTGAAGGAACAGAAATGAGTCCTTTTAGTAAGATAAATATACATTTTGCTTTCAAAGGTCAGCTCGACCAAGTAAAAATTGAGCGTGCTATTCAACTTTCATTGGAAAAATACTGCTCGGCCACTGCTCAATTTAGTCCAAGCTCCGAAATTACCCATACTCTTAAAATAAATTGATTGATAATTAAAATCTTGGTATAGTATTTGAAACTTAAAAGGTAAATTATTACTATTTAAAATCATAAAATATTATAAATATGAAGAAGTCAATCGTAATTTTGGCATTGATATTATCAGCTTCAAGTGTTGTTTCAGCATTTGAGAAAGAAAAAGGTGGTCGTAAAGCTCGTAGAGAAGCAACAAAAAAAGAAATGAGCTGCATCGATAAACAAATGGCCAAAGAGTGCAAAAAAGAAAGCAAAGCTTTCAAGGAAAATAAAGCAGAACGATAATCTTATTTTCTATAATCAGTTGAGTACCCAAAGGTCAATGAGCAATCGTTGACCTTTTTTAGTGTATTTCGTTGGTTTAAGTATTATTTTTTGCTAATTTGGCAGGATCATAACCTATATTTTATGAGTGCGAACGAATCTTTACGCAAAAACGTACACAGTATTCTCGAAATCACTTGGCATCGAAAACTTGGCTTGAGTTTTTGGGTAAATATATTTCTCACAGTCATTATCTCGCTCAATGCCGTTGCTATCATTTTAGATACAGTTCCGAGTATTAAGCACAAATACCACCAATTATTACTCGATTTTGAGGTTTTCTCGGTCATAGTTTTTACTATTGAATATTTCCTACGTTTATGGTCTTGCGTCGAAAATCCCGCCTTTTCACATCCAGTTAAAGGCCGTCTAAAATTTATTTTTTCGGTGTGGGGCTTAGTCGATTTACTTTCTATTGCTCCTTTTTATTTATCAATATTTATTACCGATTTAGGGTTCATTCGTATTCTTCGCTTGCTCCGAATGCTTCGTTTATTCAGAGTAAGTAAGTATTTTAATGCCTTGCGAGTGATTCAGAAAGTAATTAAAGAAAAACAAGAAGAACTTGTTTTGAGCTTTGTGTTTATTGTTTTTGTGCTAATCATTTCGTCAAGTACACTCTATTATTTCGAGCATGAAGTGCAGCCACAAAAATTTTCGAGTATTCCCGAATCAATGTGGTGGGGCGTAAATGCCATGACCACCGTCGGAGATGCCGATTATCGACCCATTACTCCCATAGGGAAAATCATTGGTGGGCTAATTGCTATTCTTGGTGTAGCACTTTTTGCTTTACCGACTGGCATTTTGGCTTCTGGTTTTGCCGAACAAATGCGTGGAAAAAAACAAAAAATCGAATGCCCTCATTGCGGAAACGAATTTAACCATTAACATTCGTCAAAACTTTGAAATATTCCTCGGAAAAGTAAAATTATCGTTTTATTGATACTTTTTAAAGGCTTTTTAATGAATAAACACCTAAGCTATAAATTGATAAAGCATTGACTACAAGACATTTACTGTATTCTAAAATCGCAAATCGTAAATCGTAAATCACATAGATTGTTTTTCGATACAGCCGTGCTTATCTTTGTAAAAAAAAACTTCTTCGTGCAATTCGATAACTCAAAAAAACTCGGTATTCTTGGCGGAGGCCAACTCGGCAGAATGATTATACAAGCTGCCATTGATTTCGACTTCACCATAAAATCGCTCGACCCCGACCCAGATGCACCTTGCAAACACATTGCCCATGAATTTGTGAACGGCTCGCTGAAAGATTACGATACAGTAATGGCTTTCGGTAATGACTGTGATATAATTACAATCGAAATTGAGAATGTAAATATCGAGGCACTTGAAACATTTGTAAAACAGGGAAAATTGGTATATCCGCAGCCCTCTGTTCTCCAATTGATTCAAGATAAACGTATCCAAAAGCAATTTTATAAAGAAAATAATCTTCCTACCGCAGACTTTGTTCTGACAGAAAGCCAAGCCGATGTAAAAAACTATCTTGATTTTCTGCCAGCGGTTCATAAACTCGGCACGGGTGGCTACGATGGTAAAGGGGTGCAAGTTTTACGCACAGAAGCTGATTTGTTAAAAGCATTCGACGCACCAAGTGTGCTAGAAAAAATGGTTGATTTCGAGAAGGAGTTGGCAGTGATTGTTGCTCGGAATCCGAGCGGAGAAATTAAAACTTTTCCTGTTGTTGAAATGGTGTTCCATCCAGAAGCCAATTTGGTAGAATATCTTTTCGCACCTGCTGAAATATCGTTAGAAATCGAAATTGAAGCTGAAAATATTGCTATTAAAACAGCCGAAGCTTTTGGCATAGTTGGATTATTGGCCGTGGAAATGTTTTTGACAAAAGATGGGCAAATTTTAATCAATGAAGTTGCTCCACGCCCACACAACAGTGGTCACCAAAGTATCAGAGCCAACTATGTTTCACAGTACGAACAGCATATAAGAGCGATTTTTGATTTGCCATTGGGAAGTACAAAAGCACACTCAAAATCTGCTATGGTTAATTTATTGGGCGAAGATGGCTACTCGGGCGAGGCAGTTTATGAAGGCATGAATGAGGTTTTAGCCATTGAGGGTGTTCATCCTTTTTTATATGGAAAGAAAATAACGAAACCATTTCGAAAAATGGGTCATGTAACGATTATAGACCAAAATTTTGTTAATCTAAAAGAAAAGGTCATTTTTGTGAAAGAAAAACTAAAAGTAATAGCGAAATGAATTGAGAATGCAGAATCTAAGACTTATCAAATAAGAACAATTCTTAATTTTCAATTCATAATTATTAATTCTTAATTGAAATAAGATGGTTGGAGTCATAATGGGTAGTTTGTCTGACTGGAAAGTAATGTCGGCAGCAGTTGAAATATTAGAGCATTTCGGGATCCCTTACGAAAAAGAGGTTGTTTCTGCACATCGTACACCTCAAAAAATGATTGATTATGCTCTTTCGGCTCGAAAGCGAGGTCTTAAAGTAATCATTGCAGGTGCGGGCGGAGCTGCTCACTTACCTGGAATGGTTTCGTCTAGTACAACTTTGCCAGTTATTGGTGTGCCAATCAAATCAAGTAATTCGATTGATGGTTGGGATTCTATATTGTCGATACTTCAAATGCCAGCTGGAGTACCAGTTGCTACGGTTTCACTCAATGGAGCAAAAAATGCAGGAATCTTAGCAGCTCAAATTTTAGGCTCAAACGATGAAGAAATTGCAAAAAAATTGAGAGCCTACAGAGAAGGTTTGAAGGATTTGGTAGAAGAAATGAACGAAGAATTGCATAAATCAATATAAATTAATGCAAATAATCAACGGTTCAATTGAAGATATTAATGCGATTTTCAAACTGTATGATGAGGCTATCAGTTTTCAGAAAACAAAGTTTAACAAACATTGGCAAGGTTTCGAACGCTCATTGGTTGAAACTGAAATCAATGAAAATAGGCAGTGGAAAATTGTTATTGATGAGCAAATTGCCTGTATTTTTGCAATTACATTTGATGATGAACTGATTTGGGGCAATAAAAATAATGAACCAGCATTATATATTCACCGAATCGTCACAAACCCAATGTTTAGAGGTAAACATTTAGTAAAAATAATCATTGAGTGGGCAAAAGATTTCTGTAAAAAGCACAATAAACAGTTTATCAGAATGGATACTTGGGGCGATAATGAATCTTTGACCACCTATTATCAAAGTTGTGGATTTAAGTTTCTTGGACTTACAACTTTACAAAAATCCGAAGGTTTACCAAAGCATTATGAAGGAGCTCATTTAAGTTTGTTTGAGATAAAAGTATACTGAGCTATAGATAATTATCACTATTTTAGCTATTTATGATTTTTATTTAAATTATAAATTAAAGAAATAACTTATTTTCCTAATTATAAATCAAAACACCTTTTCCCATGCAGTTCGAAGACCGAGAAAATCAAGAACAACATAATGAACGTCCCAAAGAGCCTACTCGTAACCTGCCAATGGCTGTTTTGTTAGTACTTGTCGGTATTATTTGTGCTTTACTTTACATTGGCTGGAAGTATATGTCTGACGATACTTCGGCCGATGACCTAACCACAGTTCCTGCCGATACAGTTGCAAAAGCCATCATGAATCAACCCGAAGAAGAAGTTGTTACTTCAGAAACAGAAAACACAAATCCTGTTACAAATGGTTTACCAGTGGTTTCAGTACCTAGGGTTGGAGACAAAAATGAAGCGACAGCTCTAAAAGAAGAAAAACCAAAAGAAGAGAAACCCAAAGCGGAAAAACCGAAGGAAGAGAAACCAAATATTGAAATTCCTGCTGGCGGTGAGTCTTACACACATACAGTTAATGAAGGAGAAACTTTCTTTGGCATAGCAAACCGCTATAATATCAAGAAAGAAACCCTCAAAGCGATGAACCCTAGTATCGACGAAAGTGGAATAAAAGTCGGCGTTACAAAACTAAAAATCCGAATCAAATCCATTCATACAGTTGGGCCTGGGGATATAATCAGAGTAGTGAGTAAGAAATATGATGTGCCACAATCGCTTATTATGCAAGCCAATAAAAAGTCTAAAAATATAGCTCAACGCGGCGAAAAATTAATTATTCCGTTTGCTGAGAAGCAATAGTTTAACAAAAGAATATTGTAAAAGCCATCTATAAAGATGGCTTTTTTTATGAAAAACATTTCTTATGGGAACATTTCACATTCTAAACGGCGATTGTTTAGCAGAACAACTAAAATTAACTGAAATCAATCAAGATTTCATCATTTGTCGAGAATGTTTGATTGATGGAAATGTTTTAGCCGATAATTTTTCAGAGTTTTGGAAAGTTAGAGCCAATTTTATTTCTGAAACTTTTGGGGCAGATGATTATCACCAAAAAGTTGTGCAAGAATTTGCTAAAATCAATCAGATACCCGAAGGTTCGGATGTATATTTATGGTTTGAAAATGATTTATTTTGTCAAATAAATCAATGGTTTGTGCTTAGTTTGTTGTCAAAACGGGCTGATTTAAAACTTTTCAGAGTTTTTCCAGTGATTGAAAACGACACTGATATTTGGAAAGGTTTTGGGATAGCTACAACCGAAACCCTTGAAAAAGCCTATAAATCAAAAGTAATATTTCTATCACAAGATATTGAATTAGGCACAAACCTTTGGGCTGCTTACAAAATTCAAGATTTCGTAAAACTAAAAGAATTATCGAAACAAAGTACTAATTGTTTTCAATACCTAGAAGAAGTTTGTAATGCTCATATTGATAGATTTCCGAAAGGTAATTCTAAAGGAAGACCAGAAAGAGTTATAGAATATATTGTAGAAACTCAATCAAAAGATTTTCAAGAAGTATTTGCTGAGTTTTCAGCCAGAGAAGGGATTTACGGCTTTGGAGATTTGCAGGTAAAGGAGATTTTTGAGCGGTTAATTTAATTATACCAAAAACAAATCGCTCGCTATCCTATCGGCAAATAATTTACCTTTTTGGGTAAGCATAAGCAGCTGATTATCAAGCTTTAAAAAATCTTGAGAAAGATTTTGGCGAAGTACCTCTTCATTAAATTTTAGCCATTTTTGGCCAACCATTTTTTCAATTTCTAACAAATCACAGCCCCATTTGGTGCGTAAGCCAGTCATTATGTAATCGTTGACCTTTTCTTCGGGAGTTAAAACCTCATAATCTGCAGGAACTTGTCCTAGTTTCAGAGCCTTGATATAAGCAGGATTATTCGATACATTAAATTGGCGAGATTCTCCATTAAAAGAGTGAGCCGAAGGCCCAATACCCAAATATTCATGGCGTTTCCAATACGAAGTATTGTGTCGGGAATAGCGATTATCTCTACAAAAATTTGAAATCTCATACTGATCATAACCATTTGCAGCCAAAGTATTCACCAAAATATCAAATTGCTGCGAAGCGAATTCTTCGTCAATTGGTGGTATCTTATTGATTTGCAACCATTTACCAAAAACAGTTTTAGGTTCAATTGTCAAACAATACGACGATATATGCGGGACATTTAATGAAATTGCTTTTTCTAAATCTCGTTGCCAAATCTGATGCAAGCCATGCGTAAGCACTGACTGCGATTTTTGCAGTTTTTTAGGAAGTGTAAGCAATGGATGAATACCATAAATCAAATCAATCGTAAGATTCTCGAAACCCATTTCTTGAGCCAAACGCACACAATCTTCGGCGTGTTGCGAGGTATGAATACGATTGAGGTATTTCAGGTGATTATCATCAAAAGATTGAATCCCAATACTTAGTCGATTAAACCCAAATCTTTCTAGAATCGTCAGTCGGTCACGTGTAATGTCATCGGGGTTGGCTTCCATTGTTATCTCAATATCGTCGGCGAAAATATAGTATTTTTTGATTGTCTCAAAAATATCATTCAGCTCATTCAAACTGAGCAGTGAGGGTGTTCCTCCTCCAAAATATATAGTTTCTAATCGCTTGTTTTTCAAGTAGTTAGCCTGCAAATCTATTTCTTTACAGATGGATTCTACGACCGTAGTTTTTAAAGTCAGATTAGTACTGAAATGAAAATCACAGTAATTACAAGCCTGACGGCAGAAAGGTATATGGAGGTATAAATGCAAGATTTGTTGTTATGAATAGTTCTTTTATGTGCAGGTGCTTGAAAATTGTTTTTGGTTACTATTAATATTCAACACTAAAAATACTCTTTCAAGGTTTTACTTAGTAGCCACAAAAAAGAAATCAATACATTTTTCAGGCTCGTTAGAAACATGAAAGTCAGTTACCTCAATCGAGGCTGCCAAACTGCCAGTTTCGGCCATTAGTTTATTTCTATTAAAACGATTCAAAAATTCGTAAGGTCCACGCAGCATCCAAGCTGGCAAGCGATGTTGTAAATCAAATACATCAAAACGCATGATTTTATTGACCGATTGTTTGTTTTCTTCGTAATAATCCCATACTTTTTTGTTTCCACCCACGCCCATAGTTTCTACTTTCGAAAAATATTTTTGTATCAATGAGCGTAATTCTTGCGTATCATATTCACGTATATGCCAAGGATTGCGACTTAATGAATATGGACGGTTAACGGTTGTAAGCAAAACTCGCCCGTTTGGTTTTAACACTCGAACAATTTCTGACAAAAATTTGTGGTCATCTTGAATGTGTTCAATAACTTGAAAAGTTACCACATAATCAAAGGTATTATCATTAAAAGCAGAAAGATACGGTAAATTGGCAGTACTAAAAGTGTGTTTCGGATAAGCCGTTTGAAGTTGTTCTATCAAAGGTTGATTTTTGTCAAGTCCAGTATAATGGTCACATTTTTCGATGAGCGTTTCAACGCCACGTCCCCAGCCACAGCCTAATTCTAAAACATTTCCACGGATAATTTTTGCCGCTTCTATATACGGAAAATATAAACGTTGATGAACTGGATTATCCGATTGAATTTCGGCACTTGTGATTTCGGTGGCTGCGTATTTACTCACTTATCTAATGTTTTTTTTGCAAAGATAGAGAAGAATTAGGAATTAGGAATTAGGAATTAGGAATTATGCTGTTTCAGTTTGAAATTTTGCTCAAATTCTTTCGTTTATAATGAAAAGCCTAAACATAAATCTGCCATGAAAAAAGTAATAATTATCTTAGGATTTTTGTTTAATTCCAATTTTAGTTTCGCCCAAATAGATATTTACCGTTCTCACTATTCATTTATTTCGTCGATTAATTTCAATAAAACTCAACCCATTTTTAGAAATAACCTAAATTCTTAAAAAATAAACCACTAATTTCTCAACATTTGCCAAAAAAACGAAATTGTTATTATTTTTTGGCTTCACAAACTTCAATTTGTTTCAACCGAGAAATAAATATGGAAGCCATCAGTAAGCAAACCAAACAATTATTCTTCAAAATGAAAATGTGGATATATTTTCATTAAAAAAACGTGCCACAATATTAAATTGTAGCACGTTTAGTTTAATCAAACGCAATTACGCAGGTTGATTATTCATCACCTCTGTTTGCTTACGGATAGATTCCATGTGAATCAATTTGAACATTTCTTCAACTAATTCAGGATAAAGATTTAATTTTTTACCTAAATCAGCACGATTGTTATGCAATTCTTTCCAACGGTCAAGTTGCAAAACAGCTACGTTATTTTCACGCTTATATTCTCCCAATTTTTCAACAACTGACATACGGGCTGCTAAAACTTCGAGTAACTCACGGTCTATATTATCAATCTTTTGACGTAATTGGTCTAATTCATTTTGAAATTCTACACCATAAGAAGCCTTACGAATTTCCAACGATTTCAACATTTCACCCAAAGCTTCTGGAGTCAATTGCTGAGAGGCATCAGACCATGCTTCATCTGGATTGCGGTGCGATTCGATAATTAAACCATCATAGTTTAAGTCTAATGAACGTTGGGCTAATTCATACAAATATTCTCGTTTCCCAGCCATGTGGCTTGGGTCACCGATGATTGGTAATTGAGGAAAAAGTGTTTTCAACTCCACCGCTATTTGCCACATAGGCGAATTACGGTATTTTGTTTCTTGAGCATTCGAAAAACCACGGTGAATAGCCGCCATTTTCTTGATTCCTGCTCCAGCAATACGCTCAAAAGCACCTACCCAAAGAGCTAAATCTGGGTTTACTGGGTTTTTGATTAATACTGGCACATCAACACCTTTCAAGGCATCAGCTAAATCCTGTACGTTGAAAGGGTTTACAGTTGTTCTAGCACCAATCCAAAGGATGTCGATGCCATATTTCAATGCCAATTCGATATGTTGAGGCGTAGCAACTTCAATTGCAATTGGTAAACCAGTTTGTTTTTTTGCTTCAACCAACCACGGCAAAGCAGCTTCTCCCATGCCTTCAAAACTACCCGGGCGAGTACGAGGTTTCCAAACACCTGCACGTATCACATTTGCATAGCCTTCCTTGGCAATGCGAGATACGGTTTCCGAAACTTGTTCTTCGGTCTCGGCACTACATGGCCCAGCGATAATTAATGGCTTCCCTGCGGTATCAATCCAACTGCTAAGAGGAAGTACGTCTAAATTTGCTTTCATTAGTTAATTAAAGGAGCGAGATAACTCGCTTTTATAAAAAAATCAAAAAAAATACTCTTTAAATATAATATATTTGCACCATATCTCAAGCAATAACTATTTTTGTTTAGCATTTTCTCTTGAAATAATACAAATCATCATCAAAACTATAAATTTTAAAAAATTTAAAATCAACAAAAATGAAAACTGCTATGCAGAATCATCATCTGAGTTTTGAGGATACGTCCGTGGCCTTTGCTCATCAGTCAAATAGTAAACTTTGCAAAACATATTTAATATTTGCAATGATGAATCAAAATTGGCTTGTAAAGATAGGAACTTTTTTTATAAAATTAACACTCAAATTAGGTTTACCTGTAAAATACCTTATTAAAAATACTTTATTTAACCAATTTTGTGGTGGAGAAAGTATAGAAACTTGTCAGAAAACAATAGAAAATTTGGCAAAGGGGAAAATAGGAACAATACTTGACTATTCTGTAGAAGGCGAAGATAACGAAAAGGATTTTGATAAAACTACCGAAGAATTAATAAAAACAATCAAAAAAGCAGCACAACAAACAACTGATATTCCGTTTTCAGTCTTTAAAGTATCAGGAATTGGCTCAGTTGACCTTCTTGAAAAAGTACAAGAATACGAAGAAGATTTAACAGCTGAGGACAAGAACGCTTTTGAAAGATTGCATAATCGAGTAGATAGACTTTGCAAATTGGCTGCCGAACTTAATGTAAAGATTTTTTTGGATGCCGAAGAAACTTGGATTCAAGATGTAATTGATAATATTTGCTACGAAATGATGAAAAAATATAACGTAGGCGGCCAAACTATTGTCTATAACACGTATCAGTTATATCGTTGGGAAAGTCTCGATAACTTAATAAAAGCTTGCGAAAAAGGACGTAATCAAGGCTATACCATTGGCGGAAAACTTGTACGTGGAGCTTACATTGAAAAAGAACGCCGTCGTGCTGCCGAAAAGGAATATAAAAGCCCAATTCATCTCACAAAAGAAGAAACCGACGTTGATTTTGACAAAGCTGTGCATTTTGCCGTTAAAAATGTTGATGTCCTTTCGATTTGCCTTGGTACTCATAATGAAGAAAGCTGTTTATTATGTGTAAAATTGATGGAAGACAATGGAATTGCTAAAAATGATACTCGAATATGGTTCGCTCAGCTTTTGGGAATGAGCGACAATATTTCATACAATTTGGCAAATTCGGGCTTTAATGTAGCGAAATACGTACCTTATGGGCCAGTTGAGGCCGTTATGCCGTATTTATTCCGTCGTGCTGAAGAAAACTCTTCAATTGCTGGACAAAGCAGTCGAGAATTTTTATTGGTAAAAAAAGAGCGGGAACGCCGTGCAAACAAAGCTGCTTAGGAATTGTTAAATTTTGTTTGTTTTGTTGCAAGATTGTTGCTTATTAATTACATTTATTAATAAATTTACGACAAAAACAACAATCTGAAACCACTAGTAAACTGTTCCTTAATCACTAAATTCAATAAAATTTATAGACTTTTCGAGAGTTTAGTCTATTTTTGTTGGTTGATAAATATATAATCGTTCTAGTAAATAAAATTTCACGCATGTCTGACATTGCTTTAAAAGGAAAATCTCCGTACAAGTTTTTATTCTTAACATTCATATTGATTCTGCTCGACCAAGCAATCAAACTATGGATGTATTATGATGTTTTACCAAATCATTACGGCGAGATTGACTTAATTCCTGATTTTTTTAAATTACATTATGTTGAAAACAAAGGAATGGCGTTCGGAATGGAACTTGGCGGCGAGTATGGCAAGTTGATTTTAACCACATTCCGCTTAGGTGCAATGGTTGGAATATGCTGGTATTTGGTCCATTTGGCACAAAGAAATGCACATTCAGGCTTACTTTGGTCGATAGCCGCTGTTTTGGGTGGTGCTATTGGAAACGTAATTGATAGTACTTTTTACGGTGTTTTCTTGAATAATGCACCAATGGGCGTTTCGACTCCTTGGTTCCATGGGCAAGTAATTGATATGTTTTATGCGATTGGCCTTGATGGACAGTATCCAGACTGGATTCCATTCATTGGAGGAGATTATAATACAACTCCAATTTTCAATTTTGCTGATGCTTGTATTTTCTGTGGTGTGGTAAGTATTCTAATTTTTCAACAAAAATTCTTTGAGTTTGACAATGTTCAAAAACCCATTATAATAGAAACAGAAAACACAAATGATGACATTTCAAGTAATGACGCTACTTTAGGCGAAAATTTTGAAGAAACTTTAGAAGCAGAAGAAAAGCTGAATGATGAAATCAACGAAGACGTAACTGAAATTGTGGCCGAAGACCAACAATTTAGATCAACGAAAGAGACATTGAAAAATATAAGTGAAGTAAATCCAGATTTAAAAACCAAAAACTAAGAAATCATGACATTTTTATCGAAACAAAATTATAAGTGGATAATCATAGTATTATTTATAGGCTT
>Ga0247832_1002647_pt1 | contig 26749 bp, 24 predicted proteins | sample LaCruzMarch2015__10_FD_192407 | JGI IMG/M metagenome (GOLD analysis project Ga0247832, IMG submission 192407) | Freshwater microbial communities from meromictic Lake La Cruz, Castile-La Mancha, Spain - LaCruzMarch2015_4m | ecosystem: Environmental > Aquatic > Freshwater > Lake | place: Spain... | reverse complement strand
GTTCTCGCTGCCTGCCGCAAGAACTGAACGACAACGTCAAAGCTCTCAAACGGATGGTGGACAAGAATATCTTTGGCTCGAATAGCGGCAAAACAATCGCCACCAAAGTCTCGGATCCGTTCGGGGAAACGCGCAACATAGGGTTTGAACTTCAGCTCTGCTCGGTCATCTGGAATGATCTGGCTGAGCTGCGCGATACCCAAAATGCCGTTGACGCGCACTACTTCATTCGGTGCGGCGCGCAATTGCTCGATAATGAAAGCTTGCAGGTCCATCGGCATGCCAGCTTCGATTTTCAGTCGAACCACATCGCCTTTGCGCCGTTCGCGCAGGGCTGCCTCTGCTTGGCGGACAAGGTCTTCGGCTTCTTCTTGAAGTTCAACGTCGCTGTCGCGGATGACCCGAAACGCACCCGAACCAATGACTTCGTAACCCGGAAACAACGTGTCTGCGAACAGACGGATGGCGGTTTCCACCGCCACAAACCGGCGCACACCGTCCAAAATAGGCAGCGGCATAAAGCGGGCTGCTTGCATAGGAACTGGCACCAGCGCCGTCATCAGTCGGCCATCATGCTCACGCCGCAAGCGGAATGCGACGGTAAAGCCAAGATTGGGGATAAAGGGAAATGGGTGGGCTGGATCAATCGCCAACGGCGTCAAGACCGGAAATAACTGGGTTAGGAAGTCGTCCCGCAGTGTCTCACGGTCAATTTCGCCGGCTTCTTCAACCGAGACGACGGCAAAGCCAACTTCACGCAATTCGGCGTGAATTGCGCTCCAGCAGGTCTGCTGACGGTCCATCAAGGCGCTGGCAACTTTATCAATGCGTGCCAATTGCTGGATCGGGGTCAGGCCATCTTGGCTGGGAGTCTTGATGCCATCGCGCACCTGCTCTCGCAAACCCGACACGCGAACCATGTAAAATTCATCGAGGTTACTGCCGCAAATCGACAAAAACCGCAGGCGCTCCATGATAGGATGGGCATGATTTTCAGATTCATCCAGCACGCGCGCATTAAACGCCAGCCACGACAATTCGCGGTTGAGGTATCGTTGCGGATCGGGGCCGCGTACGATTGGGGCTTTTGGCTTGGTCTGACGGACCGGCGCTTTGCGGGTCACCAATTGATCTGGCGTTATGGCCAAACCTTGAACCGAGGGTTCAACACCCAGTGCCGGATCGGGTTCTGTGGGTTGGGTCATAGAAGTCCTCAGCTAAGCCTCAAATAAATCACTGCTTTGCGCGTGCTCATCGGTCCAATCGTTAGGATAGAGCGCGCGCAGCGCACGTTGTGCTAATGCCATAGGCGTTTTTAGTGAAGAAGTCGCGACTGTTTCGAGACAGGCACTCACAGCTTTTGCAGCTTCAAAGGTCCGTGGAATCCGGGCTGCGAGATAGGTGGCAGAAGGCTCATCCAGTTTAAAGCCTTTTGCTGCGGCATAGCGAACAATGAGTTGCGCTAATAATTTCTGCTCGGGTGCCTTCAAAGATTCCGTAGCTATGGCTTTTAAACGGGATTGTAGGTCAGGCAATCCAAAGGGCCATTGCGATGGCGGGTGTCGGGATAACACTAAAACTGCCCCACCTTCCCGTTCAAGGCGCGATAATAGCGCAAACAAAGCAGTATCGTCGGCTTGATCGGCCTCGTCGATTAGGGCAACCAACTTTCCTGATACGGCGGGTGCTTCGGCAAATTGGAGGGTAAGATCAGCACCCTTGAGCACATGAGCGGAGGCCTTTTTAGACCAGATAGCACCCAAATGGGATTTACCCGATCCTGCCTCACCAAAGAGACAAAATACGCCACCGGGCCACGTGCGCCACTGGTCTAAAGCCGCCCGCGCAGAGGCGGTTTCGTCCGAAACGACAAAGGCTTCAGCAGCATAGTTTGGTGTTCCAAAATCCAGATGCGCTTGGCTCATGGTGTTGGGTATCTTTCCAGCAGCAGATCGCATTGCCTAAACTTAAGAAGCCGCGACTTTCACCACTATACCGGCACCATCGAGTTTCAACTCTAAGCCCGCACGCGCCAAAATAGCCTGCAAATCAGCTGGGGTGCCGTCATAGCGAAACAGGATCAGGGCACCATCAATGGAGATTGCGCTGATCGAAACTGAAACACCCTGCAGTCGGCTCAAGGCGCTGCGCAATTTGCCCCATTCATCTATATCTGAATAGATGGCAGAGGCGCTTAGGCTGGATTGGGCTGCTTGCATCACCGGCGCGGCAGGGCTGGCCGCCGATTGGGCAAATGCGGCAGGGGTGGAGAGGATTAGGCCCAGTCCAAGACAGGGACCAATCCATCGGGGCATAAAGCCAATAAAACGTGTTTGGGTCATAAGCTCTCTATAGCGCGAATGCAGGCCAACGTGAAACACACTCTTGCGGTCTGAGCTGTTGCCGATCATAGGGCTTGCATGACTTCTGACTCACCCACGCCGCCCCGTTCTGATGCCGCTCCCGGCACGCTGCCAGCCAATGGCCTGACCTATAAGGATGCAGGCGTTGATATTGATGCGGGCGATGCTTTGGTGAAGCGCATTGCGCCTCTGGCAAAAGCGACTGCGCGTCGCGGTGCTGATGCAGCACTTGGCGGCTTTGGCGGCTTGTTCGACCTAAAAGCGCTTGGGATGACGGACCCCATTTTGGTCTCAGGTACCGATGGCGTCGGGACCAAGCTTGAAATCGCTTTGGCCGCTGGCATTCATGATGGCATTGGCCAAGACCTGGTGGCCATGTGCGTGAATGACGTTTTGGCTCAAGGCGCAGAACCACTCTTCTTCCTTGATTATTTTGCATGCGGGAAGCTAGATCTTGACGTCGCAACTGCCGTCATCAGCGGCATTGCGCGGGCTTGTAAAGAAGCGGGCTGTGCGCTGATTGGCGGAGAGACCGCCGAAATGCCTGGCATGTATAGCGAAGGCAAATACGATCTTGCCGGCTTTACCGTGGGCGCTGTGGAGCGTGACAAAGTCTTGCCAAAACTCGACAGCATGCGTCCGGGCGATGTGCTGGTGGCTTTAACCTCTTCTGGACCTCATTCGAACGGCTATTCTTTGATCCGAAAAGTTGTTGCGGTCAGTGGCCTCTCTTGGGAAGCCGCTAGCCCATTTAGCGACGGGCAAACTTTGGGTCAGGCGCTGTTGACCCCGACAACCCTCTATCCAGCTGCGGCATTGCCTGCGATCCGGGCCGATCTGGTCAAAGGCTTGGCCCACATTACTGGCGGCGGCTTGACCGACAATATTCCCCGTATGTTGCCCAAGCATCTGGTCCCCGCCTTGGATGAACAAGCTTGGACTTTGCCGCCGGTCTTCCAATGGCTGCAGGAAACAGGTGGTATTGCAGCCAGTGAAATGGCGCGCACCTTCAATTGCGGCATTGGTTTGGTTGCGAGCGTTGCGCCTGAAAACGTGCCCGCCTTACTCGACCTTTGGCTAGAGCACGGCCAAGACCCCATCGTGCTAGGTGAAGTTCGCGCCGCATGACCAAAGCGCGTGTCTTGGTGTTGATTTCGGGCGGGGGCAGCAATCTGCAGACCCTGATCGATGCCAGCCGTGCGGCAGACTGTGCTTATAAAATTGTCCACGTGATTTCGAATCGCCCCGAGGCTTTCGGCCTCACCCGCGCGGAACAAGCAGGCATCCCTGCCCGCTGCCTTGACCATAAGGCCTTTAAAGAGCGGGGCCTATTTGATGCCGCTTTGGCTCAGATGATTGATGAAGTCAGCCCGGACTTGATCGTCTACGCAGGCTTTATGCGCATCATGGGTGCTGACTTTGTGTCGCGCTATGAAGGGCGGATGATCAATATTCATCCCTCACTTCTGCCGAACTTTCCGGGACTTCATACCCATGCCCGGGCCCTAGAAGCCGGTGTGACCATCCATGGCTGTACCGTCCATTGGGTGACAGCAGGCGTCGATGAAGGGGCAATCATTGGCCAAGCAGGCGTGCCGATAAACCCCGGTGACACACCCGATGACTTGGCAGCACGCGTTCTGGTGCAAGAACACCGCCTCTATTCCGTCTGCGTGCAGGCAGTCGCGTCAGGCAAAGCGAAACTTGTCGACGGGCGTACGATGGTCGATGGCAAGCCGGGTGGATATGCGTTGTTAGGCTAGACCCTAAAAACAAAAATGGCGGCCACTTATGCGACCGCCACTTTCCTGCATCATTATCGCTTAAACCGAAGGCTTAGCCGACGATTTCGTTGCCTGCGAAGAATTGTGCAATTTCTTGCGCAGCTGTTTCGGCAGCGTCCGAACCATGGACCGTGTTTTCACCAACCGAAACCGCGTGTGCTTTGCGGATGGTGCCTTCAGCGGCGTTGGCTGGGTTGGTTGCACCCATCACATCGCGGTAAGCGGCAATGGCATTTTCGCCTTCAAGAACTTGTACGACAACTGGAGCAGAAGTCATGAAGTCAACCAATTCGCCGAAGAACGGACGTTCGCTATGGACGGCGTAGAAGGTTTCAGCTTGGGCGCGGGTCATGTGGATGCGCTTTTGTGCGATGATGCGCAGGCCAACAGCCTCAATCATCGCATTGACGGCACCGGTCAGGTTCCGGCTGGTCGCATCTGGTTTCAAAATCGAGAAGGTACGTTCGAGTGCCACAGTGGCCTCCTTAAGAAGTTAGCAAGCGCGCCCTCGGTTGAGCGCGCAATCTTGGATTTGGATGGCGCGCCTCTAGCAGTCCCGGCGGCGAGTTGAAAGCCTTATGAGCAATATATCCTGCCAACTCTTGTTCCTCGGTTGATTTCGATATTCAACCGACCCGGCGCTACCGGTTGGGTAATCGGGTCACCCAAACGGTAAATTCGGGTGCCCGGGGGCAGTTTCAGCGTCAACACGTCACTGATGGTACGGCCGACTAGCGACTTATAGGGGCCAACGTCGCACTTGGGCTGAACTTGGGGAGAAGATTTTTGAACGGCAGAAGTCGCTACAATAGGAGTTTTTGCTGCAACCGAAGCCGCAGGTGTGGTCGGTGGTGTGGTCGGGGGTGCATCAGTTTTCGCAATTGGCTCGCTGGCACTAGCCAACAAGAAGATCATTAGCCATTCTTTGCCCATCGTCCATCCTCTCCTTGGCGCCAATAGGTCGGCAAGAGGCCGGCCTCTTTGGCCACACGCCATTGCTGGCGCGCATGGGTAACATTGTCGGGGTCACGGCCATCAAACAATACGAATATCCGGGCAACACCGTCTGTCGCGGTCCAACTGGCTCCATCAAGCAGAAACACAGCCTCGGCTGCTAGGACAGATTTGGCTTCGTTTTTTGGACCTAGACTAAGCTTAATCGGCGATTGGTGACTGTCTTCCGCCCCCGGGGGTTGATGAGGCAGCCAAGAGTTAGGCTTCCAAGTCCATAAGTGGCTATCGAGCGCTTCTAGACGTTCAGACGAGGGTGACAGCACCTGCGCGCGCCACCCTCGATCTAGGCATTTCTCAATCAGCGGCGGCAAAGTCTCTTCGACGCTGGCCGATTCCAGATGGTAGAACCAGATTTCGGCCGCCGCTTCGGTCATGAACTTTAGCCTTCAAAGGAGTCCGCAACCAAGCGATTCAAGAGACGTACGCCATAACCCGTACCCCAAGAAGGTTCACGCGGATCATCATTGCCTGGCTTCCAAGCGGTGCCCGCGATATCGATATGGGCCCAGTCCACGCCTTCTTTCACAAAGCGCTGCAGGAATTGCGCCGCGGTGATTGAGCCCGCACCTGCCCCGCCGCCAGAACGCTGCACGTTCTTCATATCGGCAATTGGGCTGTCCATCAGCTTGTTATAGGCAGGGGTCAGCGGGAAGCGCCAAACCGGCTCTTCGGCCACGGTCCCGGCCTTGGTGATCTTTGCTGACAAATCGTCAGAGTTTGAGAACAGACCAGCAAACTCATGGCCAAGCGAGATGATGATCGCCCCGGTGAGGGTCGCGAGGTCGATCATGGACGTGACAATATCGCCTGGGCGCTGGGCAAGGCCGTCAGGCATGTTTTCAACAAGGCCAACGAGGCCGACGACATTGGTCTTGGCTTTACGACCCGCAAGGGCGCGCATGGCCCCAGCGACCGCAGCAGCGCCACCCATGTCGCCTTTCATATCCTCCATACCGCCCGAAGGCTTTATCGAGATGCCGCCTGTATCAAAGCACACACCCTTACCAACCAAAGCCAGTGGGGCTTCATCGCCGCCCCCTTGCCACTTCATCACAACCAACTGGCTTTCGCGTGCTGAGCCCAGACCGACGCCCAGCAGCGAATGCATGCCCAAAGCGGCCATTTGCGCTTCACCTAGGACTTCGACTTCAACGCCAAGCGACTTCAGCTCTTTCAAGCGCTTTGCGAATTCTTCAGGGTGGAGCACATTGGCAGGCTCATTAACGAGGTCACGGGCGAAGCTGACGCCATCGACAACGGCTTGGTGGGCTGCCCAAACGTCGCCGCCTTCGGGCACATCAATTTCGAGTGTCTTCAAGCTGGGCTTCTGTTCTGCCTTCAGCTGAGTGCGGTAGGTGTCGAACCGATAGGCGGCCAAAGCAGCCCCAAAGCCGATTCGCGCTGCATGGGCACCATTGGCAATTTTTTTCCAGCCCGCCAGAGCTACGCTGGCGACTTCAATGCCAGAGGTCAAAAGCGCCTTTGCACCAGAGGCAGCCGCACGTTCCAGCACCGCACCATCAACTTTTGCAAGGTCACCAATGCCAACCAACACCACCACATCGAGCGTGTCGCTCGGGGCGTGAACCGTCAAAATTTTACCAGCGGCACCATTGAACGTAGCGGCGGCAACCGCCTTAGAAAGCCTAGATTTGCACGCGCGATCAAGCTTTTGCGCTGGAGGCGACATCGCCGCCTGACCGTCGGTTTGCCCCACAAACGCAATGACTGCCTTCGCCTCTGTCCCGGAAGTAAATTCGATTTTCATAGCTTTGATGCTCCCAAATCCTGCAACGGCCTGCCCTAGCAAGCGGTCAACAAACAGACCCAGCTAAGCTGGATGTAAAGATGATGGCTTCTAAATTGCGCGGCACGGTGTTAGGTGCAACTGGCAAGCTGTCAATCGTTGCCTCCCCAGCACAGCTAACGGAACCATGAACAAACTCCAACGCTATTATTTTGGCCAATTGGTCCCAGTGTTTCTCCTGATTATGGTCGGGTTGACGCTGATTGCTTTATTGACCCAGAGTCTCTCGCAGCTTGATTTGCTCTTTGAGCGTGGCCAAAGTGCGGCAACCTTCTTGGGCATCTCTTTGCTAGCGACACCTCAAATCATGGCGATTGTAATGCCGGTCGGCCTATTCGCGGCAGTGAGCTGGACATATAGTCGGCTGCACCAAGACAATGAGATCATTGTTGCTTATGGCGCTGGGTGGACTTTATGGCGGGTGGCCGAGCCTGCCTTCAGATTAGCCGCAGTTGGCGCGGTTGCGGCGCTCGCCGTCAATTTGTTTGTCCAGCCTCTGGCACTGCGAGAAATGCGCGAGCGTTTGTTTGAGATACGCGCAGATTTTGCGAGTTCAATGGTTCGCGAGGGAGAGTTTCGTTCGACCGTCGATGGCCTGATGGTTTTTGCGCGGCGGATCGACCGCGACGGAACGTTGAATGGCCTTATTATTTCTGACACCAAGTCTACTTCAAGCCCGGTGATTTACGCGGCGCAACGCGGCACAATTGCTAAGCTTGAAACTGGGCCCGTGATCGTGCTGCAAGACGGATCAGTCCAGCGCAAATTGGAAAACGGTCAGATCGATCTGATTGGCTTTTCTAATTATGTCGTTGAACTACGCGGCTTTGCCGACAAGAATTTGGAGCTATTCTATAAGCCTTCTGATCGTTTCTTGCCGCAATTGCTAAAGCCCGACCTCACTGATTATTGGGACCGCGATCATGTGGGAGATTTATTGGCCGAAGCCCATCGACGGTTGGCTGCCCCAATCATTTGTCTGTCTTCGGTCGCTTTAGCTCTGCTGGCGGTTCTGGGAGGCTCCTTCTCGCGTCAAGGCTATGCCGCCCGGATTGGGTGGGCCTTTGGTGGACTAATCTTCATGCTCCTGAGCTTTACAGGCTTAATTCCGACGGTTGCTGACAATCCGGGCCTCGGCCTCGTTCTATATCTAATCCCCCTGGCTGTGCTTTTCTTTGCAACCCGTTCAATGCGGACGCGCTTAACCAGTTTTGTAAGTTTGTCAGAGAGTTTTGAGCCCGTTATAAAGCCCAAAGTGCGGGGCGATTATGCACATTAGTCGGCTGGATATCTATATCTTCAAACTCACGCTCTCAGGTGTTTTGGTAGCGGCAGGCGGGGTGTGCCTCTCGATCATTTTGGTCGATATCGTTGAACAATTGCGCAACGTCTCTGGGGTGGCGAATGCCAACACGTTCACCGCTTTGCGCTTTACGCTGTTGCGCACACCTGGAATTCTGGAGCTGGCCTTGCCGTTTGCCGTTCTTGTGGGCTCGATCGTCACCTTCATGCGGTTGGCGCGCAGCTCTGAGATTGTTGCGATGCGGGCCTCTGGGGTGTCGACTTGGCGGTTCTTAAGTCCAGTTGCCGTGTTGGCTGCTTTGGTCGGACTGTTTGCAATCTTCATCTTAGGCCCGTCTGCGGCCCGCCTTAACCTCGCCTATGAAACCCAATTACAGGCGCTTAGTGCGGTAGCTACGACCAAAACTGGCGAAGGTGGCCGCACGATGATGTGGATCAAGGATCGCGGGCCAGACCTCCAGCTAACGATATCAGCTGAGGCAGGATCGGCAGGGCAATATAGCAACGTGACCCTTCTGACGTTCAGCAAGACGGAGTCCCGTTTCATTGCCCGTTATGATGCAAAGACCGCGACACGGTCTGAACAGTCGTGGACGCTATTCAATGGCACCAAATCGTCAGTTGGTGCCGAAGCAACGCCTTTTGCGACCCTTACATTTCCCATTCTCAAAGATCGTTTAGACGATAGCCAGAAGAATAAAGATGCAACGGCCCGGGCGATGTCGATTTGGGACCTCCCACGCGCTGCACGCGATGCCGAAGCTGCTGGTGGCTCTCCCCAGCGTTATTGGTTGCAATTCCATCGGAAATTGGCACTCCCAATTGCGCTGTTGTCGATGGCCATGATCGCAGCTGTTTTGTCACTAAGCAGCGATCGGTTCGGGCATAGGGCTATTATGGCAGCTGCAGCAATTGCAGCCGGGCTCCTCGTCTATTTCGTAAATGACATATCTGGAGCTTTGGCCACTGCGGGTTATGCGCCGAGCTGGATTGCAGCTTGGTGTCCGCCACTTGCAGCTTTATTTATTGCACTTGCAACAGTGTCCTATCGCGAAGATGGGTGAGCTTAGCCGCTAGACGCGGCGTGAGTCGCTCTTTACACCCAAACAATCTATTCCGCTGAGGCGTCTCATCGAGGATCGCTTATGTCCCGCGCACTGCAATGTCAGTTACTGGCCGTTTCGCTTGGAACCCTGTTGGTTCCAGCGCTTGCGCTTGCCCGCGAAAAACCAGACTGGAATCTTCAAGAGGCACCAGCGGCGAAGGTCGTCAACAAAACAACATCTGCGACCAAATCATCAACTCCAGCAAAGTCAGAAGACCCCGTATTATTGGAAGCCGACGCAATCGAGCAGGGGGAAGAAGCCGGGGTCCTCATTGCCAAAGGTAATGTGACGGCGCGCAACAATGGACGCACGGTTCGTGCAGACCAAATCAACTACAATCAGAATACTGGAATCGTAAAAGCCTTTGGCCATGTGACGGTGGTAAATGCTGATGGTTCAACCACATTTGCTGACGAACTGACCTTGGACGATGAGTTATCAAGCGGCGTCGCTGGCAATTTTGCCTCTAAGTTTGCTGACGGCTCGACTTTGGCAGCCAATGCAGTCGTGACGCGCGAGGGCGATCGGAAGCTCATGTCGCAAGCGGTGTTTACCGCCTGCCCTATCTGTAAAGATGGCAAGACCAAACCTTCTTGGATCATCCGCGCCCGTCGAGCAATGCAAAATGAGCGCGAAGAGTCGATTGTTTATAATGACGTCGTCTTTGAGGTTAAGGGCGTTCCGGTTCTTTACATCCCTTATTTTGCCCATGGCGATCCATCTGCGGGGCGACGTTCAGGTTTATTGCAACCCAAACCCGGCGAATCGTCGCGTAACGGTTACTTTATCGAGCAGCCCTACCTTCAGGTCATTGACGCATCGTCAGACATCACCATTACGCCACTCATCAGCCAATATATCAATCCGGTTCTGCAACTGGATTACCGCCGGAAGTTCTATTCCGGTGGCCTCTTTCTCAATGGCTCTGTCACTAAGGAGAAATTCTTTGGCAAGCGCGGCGAGAAGTTTGGAGAATCTGACTGGCGCGGCCATATTTTTGGCAATGGCGAATTTAAAATCAATGACACGTGGAACTGGGGTTTCACGGCCGAAAGCGCCAGTGATGACCTCTACCTTTTTCGCTATCGCATCGGGCAGGAAAACCTGCAGGCAGGCTTAGTCCGCCCCCAGACCTCGCGGCTTATGTCCCAACTCTACGTGCAAGGCCAATCAGACAGATTTTATGTGCGGTCTTTAGGTGCTGTGTTTCAAGACCTAGTGCCAGGAGAACGGCGGAAAAACCTCCCGCGTGTCGCACCACTCGTGGACGGCACGTATCGCTGGCTGATTGGTCCGATGAATGGTCGGCTTGATGTGTCAGGATCAGCCGTATCGCTGATGCGTACCGAGGGACGCTTGGACTCCATTCGCGGAAATATTGGCGCAACTTGGCGTGGCGCACAAATTCTTCCCGGCGGTTTAGTCCTTGAGCCCATGGCCATGGTTCGTGGCGACTATTTCGACTATAGTGAGGGTTCCAACACCGGTGCGGTATCGACAACGCCTCTAAAAGCGGACTCGTTTGGTCGGGGTTTAGGATTGGCTTCTGTTGATTTACGTTGGCCCCTTGTTCGTCCGGGCAACCGTTTCAACTTGACCTTAGAGCCGCGGATGTCGCTGAGCGTTGCCAGCGAAGATGATCAGCAGAGCCGCGTTCGCGTGGAAGATGCTTTAGGCTTCGAAATGGATGCAACCAGCTTGTTCCGCCCGGCTGGGGCCGCAGGCATGGATTTGTGGGAGCCGGGCAGCCGCGTCAGTCTTGGCGTGCGGGCTGGGATCGACGTTCTGCCGACTTCTGCCGCTAATCCACTGCCACTGCGCGCAAATGCGTTTCTGGGACGCCGTATCCGGACCGATGATGCGAGCGCCTTTAGCCGCGCCTCTAATCTGGACAGAAAAGAATCGGATTGGGTAGGCGATTTTGAACTCCGCCACGGCGATTATGGGAGTTTGAATGGTCGTCTGCGCATCGATGCTGAAACCGGCAAACTGGTCCATACCGAAGCCCTTGCGCGTCTCAAGCTTTGGCGCACCGAGACGAGCCTTCGTTATCATGAATTCGATTCCAGTACGGCCGGCCCAAGCAGGGCCAATAAGGAAATACAGGGCTCAGTTATCCTGACGCTGAATAAAAACTTCAAACTGTTTGGTTCGCTTTATCGCGACTTCAATTCTGACACCAATCTACGCTCTGCTTATGGCTTGATTTATGGCGATGAATGCACTGATCTACGCATTTTCTATGAGGAACTTGGGACACGAAACCGCTTTATTGAGCCCTCGCAATCGATCCGCTTCCAAATCGCATTCCGCACTTTGGGCGAACTATCCGACGCCCCATTCGACTGAGGTATATCTGCCTAAAGATCGACAAAATTACTGTGCATTGACTTGCACCTGATGAGTCCGTTGGTCATGAACGGATTTTCGGCTAGAAGACTATGATAAAACGTCAACAATCGCGCACAGGCGCACGGAGTGGATGGATGAGCAAGGGGACAATCAGCGGATGTGCAGGCCGCGTCGCACTCGGTGCGGTGCTGGCGCTCTCTTGCGCAGTCTGGCTAAAGCCTCAAGCAAGTCTGGCTCAAGGGCGACCATTGAGTGAAGGCGTTGCCGCCATTGTGAACGATCAGCCAATCAGTCGGCTTGACGTGCGTCAACGGGTCCAATTTCTGATCGCGACATCTGGTGCGCAGCAAATCACACCAGAGCTCGTTCAACGAGCTACCTCGGCAGCATTAAATGGCCTAATTGATGAGCGTCTTCAATTGCAAGAGGCCTCCAAGTTTAAAGTAGATGCATCAGACCGCGAAGTTGACCGCATCTTGACCAACCAAGCCCGTCAAAACGGGGCAACGCTAGAAACCTTCTTCCGCGATCTTGCAGAAATTGGCGTCTCTGCTCAAAGCTATCGTGACAAGACGCGCGCTGAAGTCGTGTGGCAACGCATCGTCAGTGGTCGCTTTGGCTCGCGCGTTCGGGTTAATCGCGATCAAGTCAAATCTGCTCTTGATCGTATTTTGGCCAATACAAACAAGCCACAATTTTTGATTTCTGAGATTTTTCTGGAAGACGAGAATGCTCAAAGTGCGCCCCAAACGCTCGAAGGTGCCAAGACCTTGGTGCAACAATTAAGGGGCGGCACGCCGTTCCAATTGGTCGCACAGCAATTCTCTTTTGCTCCATCGGCCTCCACCGGCGGCGATATGGGCTGGATTACCTTGGGCGAGTTGAAGTCAGAAGTGGCTGCCGCTGTTGAGCAAATGGGGCCCGGAACCGTCAGTGACCCGATTGTTATTCCCGGCGGCATCATGATCGTCTCTGTCCGTGAAAAGCGTGAGCCAAGCCCTCCAAAAGCTACGCTCAAGCTGAAAGAAATGACCCGCAAAGTAGTGGCAGGCGCAGACGAAGCCACTTGGAAGCGCGCTGAACAGGCCGCCCGCCTAAGCCGGGACGCCTTGCGCAACGGCTGTGATGGCGTCACACGTGCAGCGCAGCGCAGTTCGCTGGAAGTCATTGATTATGGCGAAATCCAAGACGAAGATTTGGGCGAGCCTTTCCGCACCCAAGCACTTGGCCTTTCTAATGGGCAAGCCAGCGCGGTGTTCCGTTCAGATGCCGGTGTGCATGTTATGGTGTTGTGTGACCGCGAAAATACGGGCTCTGACATCCCAACGCTCGAGCAATTGGAAGACCGCCTGTATGATCAGGAATTAGCCCTGATCGCCCGCCGCTATCTGCGGGACATCCGCCGTGAAGCGGCGATCATCCAGCCTTGATCGCATGACGCTAGATTTATCAGCCCCTAAGCGGCCGCTGGTTATCTCGATGGGCGATCCAGCCGGTATCGGTCCAGAGGTCACGGCAAAAGCTTGGCAAGCCTTGCGCGACGGCCCTACGGCCTTTTGCGTCTTGGGTGACCCTACCCTTTATGGCTCGGTTCCAACTCAAGTCATCAAAGAGGTGTCTGAAGCACGCCAGTTTTTTGGTGATGCTTTGCCTGTACTGCAAGGCTTTGAGGCGCATGGTGTTGTCTTGGGTCAGCCAAATCCTGCCCATACCGGCGTAGTTTTGGGCGCGATTGAGAGCGGCGTCGACTTGGTTCTTTCTGGCCAAGCTCTGGCCCTTGTAACCGCCCCGATTGCAAAGTCCGTTCTGATGGCTGCAGGCTTTAGTCATCCAGGACATACCGAATTTCTAGGGGCGTTGTTGTCGACCACGCCGTTTGAGCAAACACGCGGGCCTGTGATGATGTTGGCGGTCAATGGGTTACGCGTTGTTCCTGTTACCATTCACTGCGCGCTCTCTGAAGTCCCCAGCCGATTAACGCAAGAAGCAATCATCCACGCAGGTCTCGTGACTGCCGAAGCGCTACAGCGTGATTTGGGGCTGAAAGCGCCGCGCATGGTCGTTGCGGCCCTTAACCCGCACGCGGGTGAGGACGGGGCGTTTGGCGATGAAGAAGGCCGGATCATTGCCCCGGCGGTTACGGCCCTTCAAGCTATGGGTCTCAATGTCAGAGGCCCCCTACCCGCCGACAGCCTCTTCCATGCCGAAGCCCGTAGGACCTTTGATGCAGCGATTTGCATGTATCATGATCAAGCGTTGATCCCTCTAAAAGCGCTCGACTTTTGGGGCGGCGTCAATGCTACTTTGGGTCTGCCCATCATCCGGACCAGCCCCGACCATGGCACAGGGTTTGACATTGCCGGACGTGGTATTGCCCGTCCGGAATCCATGATTGCTGCGATTCAGATGGCTTCGGCTATGGCGCATGGGCGGATGAACCAATGAGCGGCGATCTGCGTCAAGCGCTAGAAGAGTCAGATCTATTTGCCCGCAAAAGCTTGGGCCAACACTTTCTGTTGGACCTAAATCTAACTGGAAAGATCGCGCGATTAGCTGGGATTCAAGCTGGCGAAACGGTGCTTGAGATTGGACCAGGTCCGGGCGGTCTCACTCATGCGCTTTTAGCCAGCCCTGCTGCGAAAGTCATTGTGGTGGAGAAAGATCCCCGCTTTGTGGCACACCTCAACAGCTTTTTTGCTGATCAGCTCGATCGCTTGATAGTGATTGAAGCCGATGCGCTGGCGATCGATGAGGAAGCGCTCCTCGCCAGCCATGGGGCGACGGGCCCTGCCCGCATCATTTCGAACCTGCCCTATAATGTCGGCACGCCTTTATTGGTGAAGTGGCTCAAGGCTGGGCCTTGGCGTGGGCCGATGTGCTTGATGTTTCAAACCGAAGTGGCCGAACGCATCTGTGCCCGCCCAGGCAGCCCGCATTATGGCCGTCTTGCCGTGTTGGCGGCTGCCCGTTGCGACGCCCGTCTCGCCCTACATGTGCCGCGCCTAGCCTTTGTGCCGCCCCCCAAAGTCGAAAGTGCTATCGTGATCCTAGAAGATCATGGCAAGCCATTCGCAGATTTAGCGGGCCTCGAACACGTCACCGCCCATGCCTTTGGCCAGCGGCGCAAAATGTTGCGCGCCAGCCTCAAAGGACTTGGAAATTGCGAAGCCATCTTAAGCGCAGCTGGCATTGATCCAACGGCCCGGCCCGAGACGATTGAGCCGGAAGGATTCTTTGCCTTGGCCAAGGCTTGGCGGGCAAGCGCATAGCGCTCTAAGCCTCTTGGACAATTTTCGCAGGCTGGGTTGGGTCGTAAGCCAAAATTGGGGCCAACCAACGCTCGGCCTCGCGCATCTCCATACCCTTACGGATGGCATATTCACTGACCTGATCGCGGTCGATCCGGCCGACGCCGAAATATTCCGCCTGAGGATGGCTAAAGTAGAGGCCCGAAACAGACGAGCCCGGCAACATGGCGAGGCTCTCTGTAAGCTTCATTCCAACTTTAGCTTCGGCATCCAAAATTTTGAACAATTGTTGTTTTTCGGTATGGTCCGGCTGCGCAGGATAGCCCGGAGCCGGGCGGATGCCGCGATACTTTTCACCGATCAGATCATCGACAGGCAATTGCTCACTGGGTGCATAGCCCCAGTGATTCTTGCGTACCAATTCATGCATCCGCTCAGCAAAGGCTTCTGCCAGACGGTCACATAAGGCTTGGAACAAAATGGCGGAATAATCATCATTGGCGTCCTTGAACGCTTGCGTGCGTTCGCGTTCGCCATGGCCTGCCGTAACAGCAAAACCACCAATCCAGTCGTCTACGCCTTCCGGGGCGACAAAGTCAGCCAAGGCCAGATTGGCGCTGCCCGCACTCTTGATCATTTGCTGGCGCAAAGTGTGGAAGGTGGTCTCACGTTTTGTCCGGCCTTCGTCTTGCCAGACTGCAATATCGTCTCCAACCCGGTTGGCAGGCCAGAAGCCGATCACGCCCTTTGCCGTGACCCATTTTTCCGCGACGATCTTATCCAGCATGGCGCGCGCATCGGCATAAAGCGGCTTGGCCGCCTCCCCAACGATCTCATCGTTCAAGATCGCGGGAAACTTCCCGTGCAATTCCCAAGTGGCAAAGAAGGGCGTCCAGTCGATGACGGGCACTAGGTCCGCCAACGGGTAATCGTCAAACACCTGCGTGCCGATAAAGCCGGGCTTAGGTGGCGCATAGTCGGTAAAGTCCAATTTGGCTGCATTGGCGCGGGCCGCAGCCAAAGTCGCGCGCGGGCGCTTATCTTGACCGGCAAAATGGGCAAGGCGCGCGCGCTCTTGATCGTCAAGTGTTTCTTGGATCAGATCTTGGCGATCGTCACCCAATAGCTTTTGCACAACCGGTACCGCGCGGCTCGCGTCGGTCACATACAGGACGGGGCCCTTATAGTTTGGTGCGATCTTAACCGCCGTGTGAGTACGCGAAGTGGTAGCGCCACCAATCAGCAAAGGCATATCGCCAAAGCCTTGCCGCTGCATTTCGCTGGCAACCCAGCTCATTTCATCGAGTGACGGCGTGATCAGACCGGACAAGCCGATAATATCCACCTTATGCTCGCGGGCCGCTTCAAGGATTTTCTCGCAGCTAACCATGACGCCCAAATCGACCACGTCAAAGCCATTGCATTGCAAAACGACACCAACAATATTCTTACCAATATCGTGCACATCGCCCTTTACCGTCGCCATCAGGACCTTGCCTGCCGCCTGATCCTGCGTCCCTAAGCGCAATTTTTCCTCTTCCATGTAAGGCAGAAGGTGAGCAACGGCTTGCTTCATCACGCGGGCGGATTTCACCACTTGGGGCAAGAACATTTTGCCAGAGCCAAACAGGTCACCGACCACGTTCATCCCGTCCATCAACGGGCCTTCAATCACATGAAGTGGCCGATCCGCTTCGAGGCGAGCGGCTTCTGTATCTTCCACGATGAATTCGGTGATGCCATGCACCAGCGAATGGGCCAGACGCTCTCGCACCGGGGCTTCACGCCACGATAGGTCCTTGACGGCTGCCTTTTGGCCTTCTTTGCCGCGATAATTTTCAGCCGTCTCCAGCAAGCGCTCTGTGGAATCGGCGCGACGGTTTAGGATGACATCTTCGCAGCGCTCCCGAAGCTCTAGATCGATGGAATCATAAACGGCCAACTGGCCAGCATTCACGATCCCCATGTCCATGCCCGCTTTGATCGCGTGATAGAGGAAGACCGCATGCATAGCTTCGCGAACTGGCTCATTACCCCGGAACGAGAAGGAGACGTTAGAAACCCCGCCAGATACGTGCGCGTGGGGCAAGGTTTCTCGAATGATGCGCGTCGCCTCGATGAAGGCGACGCCATAATCATTATGCTCTTCAATGCCGGTCGCGACCGCAAAAATATTGGGGTCAAAAATAATATCTTCGGGCGGGAAATCGAGTTTATCGCGCAACAGATTATAGGCGCGGGTACAAATCTCCACCTTGCGGTGCACGGTATCAGCTTGACCCAGTTCGTCGAAAGCCATGACGACAGCCGCAGCGCCATAGCGCCGTACTTTCTTGGCCTGTGCCAAAAATTGCGCCTCGCCTTCCTTCATCGAGATGGAGTTCACGATGGGCTTGCCTTGCGTGCATTTCAGGCCTGCTTCAATGATCTCCCACTTGGAGCTATCGATCATCAAAGGCACTTTAGCGATATCAGGCTCGACCGAGATCAAGTTCAAGAAGGTCGTCATCGCCTTCACGCCATCAATCAGCGCCGCATCCATATTGATGTCGAGCACATTGGCCCCACTCTCAACTTGCTGCAGCGCGACAGCCAATGCAGCCGTATAGTCGTCGTTCTCGATGAGCTTACGAAACTTGGCAGAGCCGGTCACATTGGTCCGCTCGCCAACGATGACAAAGTTTGAAAAAGGATTGGTCAAAGGAATCTCGATCACGCTGCTGCGGTAAAGGGTTCAAGGCCAGAAAGCCTCAAGGCGGTTTGGATCACAGGTGCCACACGCGGCCTACCATGGCTTGCGGCATGGGCGATGTGGTGGATGTGGTCTGGCGTCGTGCCGCAGCAGCCACCCATGACATTGACCAAGCCTTCTTGCGCCCAAGGCGTCATCGTGTGGCACATATCGTCAGGCGTCTCGTCATAGCCGCCAAAGGCATTAGGCAGACCAGCATTTGGATAGACAGAAACCCGGCACGTCGCCACACGCGACAACTCGGCCAAAAAGGGGCGCATTTCGTTGGGACCCAATGCGCAATTTAGGCCAATCGACCATGGGTTCACATGGCGAACAGCATTCCAGAAAGCTTCCACGGTTTGGCCAGACAAGGTGCGGCCCGAACGGTCGGTGATCGTGCCCGAAATCATGATTGGCACGGCTTCGCCTCGCTCTTCCAACACTTCAGCTATGGCATAAAGTGCCGCCTTGGCCACCAAAGTATCGAAGATGGTTTCAACCATCAGGAAGTCGACGCCGCCATCGAGAAGGCCCAAGGTTTGCTCGCGATAAGCGACCACCATTTCATCAAAAGAAGCAGCGCGATAGCTTGGATCATTCACATCGGGTGACAATGACAAAGTCTTGTTTGTTGGTCCGATGGACCCTACAACAGCCTTTGGCGCATCGGCTGTTTCAAACGCCAAACTAGCCTGACGCGCGAGCTTTGCTGCCTCTAGATTGAGCTCATAGGCTAAAGGCTCAAGCGCATAATCGGCTTGGCTGATGGTTGTCGCATTGAAGCTATTGGTAGAGATGAGGTCAGCGCCTGCCTTCAAGAAGGCCTCATGAATGCCCAAGATAATGTCTGGCTTCGTTATGACCAACAGATCATTATTGCCCTTCAAAGGGTGGTCGTAATCGGCAAAGCGGGCACCCCGATAATCATCCTCCTCCAGCTTAAACGTCTGGATCATCGTACCCATTGCCCCGTCCAAAATCAGGATACGGTCGAGGCCAATTGTTTCTAATTTAGCTAAACGGTCTTGGCGGCTGGTAAAATGGGTCATGCCGCATCCTTCTCGGTGACAGGCGTTTTGAGGCCCAACCGGCGGCAGGTGGCAAGCGCCAGCTCTGCGCGGTTGAGGGTGTAAAAATGGAAACGGTCGACACCTTCTGCCTGCAGCTTTAAGCACAGGTCAGCGGCAACAGAAGCTGCCACCATATCGCGGACCTCTGGGCTTTGATCAAGGCCATCAAAGGCCTCAGCGAACCAAGCCGGAATGCTGGTACCAGTCGACGTGGCCATGCGCGTATAGCCTGCAACATTGCCGACAGGCATGATGCCGGGCAACAGCGGAATGGTGATGCCTGCCTTGGCCGCCGCGTCGCGGAAACGCAAATAGACGTCTGCGTCACAAAAGAATTGGCTGATCGCTCGGGTTGCGCCAGCGTCAATTTTAGCCTTCAGCACGTCAATATCGTGCTGCAAACTAGGGCTTTCTGGATGCTTCTCCGGGTAAAAGCTGACTGACACATCAAAGTCTGCAATGCGCCTGGCCGCTGCGGTAACTTCTGTCGCATTCACATAGCCATCGGGATGGGGCTCAAACTGCGTGCCAACCCCAGTTGGGGGATCACCACGCAGCGCCACAATGTGGCGCACGCCAGCCGCCCAATACTCCCGCAACACCTCATCGACTTCTGCCTTTGATGCAGCAACGCAGGTAAGATGTGCTGCAGGCTGCAGGATTGTCTCGTCTAAGATGCGTTTAACGGTGCGGTGGGTGCGTTCGCGGGTGGAGCCACCGGCACCATAAGTCACCGACACAAAATCGGGTGCAAGGGGTGCTAAGCGTGAAACCGCATCCCACAGTTTGGCTTCCATCGCCTCAGATTTGGGCGGGAAAAACTCAAACGAAATCGTAGGCTGGCTCATGATGTTATCCTAGATTCTGAACGTTCTTTTGTCGCGGATGCGGGGAGCGGTAGCGGGAGTTCCGCCTTCCACAACGTGACTGCTAAACCTGACTGGCCCGCGTCGGGCGCAATATGTTCGACAGCTTCCACCACCAAGCCAAACTGTTCGCACCAAAGGGTGACTTCCTGATCCGCGAAACCAAGGCGGCGATGGGCGTGGGCTAGTCGAAGCTCTTCATAGGCATGTGGCGCAAAGTCTGCGATCAGAAGGGTGCCCCCTGGCTTGAGGATGCGGGCGGCTTCTTTGATCGCGGCTTGCGGTTCTGGCAAATAGTGCAGCACTTGATGAATGGTCACCAAGTCCGCGCAATCATCATCATAAGGAAGGCCCAAGATATCGGCCTGACGAACGGAAGCCTGACCGCTGCACGTATCATCCAAGCGTGCGCGGGCAAGTGCCAGCATCTTACGACTGGAATCAACGCCCTCCGCGCGACGCGCTTGTGGGGCGAACAGCTCAATCATTCGGCCAGTGCCGGACCCCAGATCAATATGAAGGCCAAAGTGCTGGCCCGTGACGGCTTCAACCAATCGAGCCTCAACCAGCGCTTCTGGCTGATGCAAGCGGCGCAAGGCATGCCATTCGTCCGCAGCCGTTTCGAAATAAGCGCGCGCGACCTCTTCGCGCTGCGCTTGAACTTGTGCCAGACGCTCTAAGTCTCGCACCAACACCAAGTCATCCTGGGGGACTTCATCCAGAATGGTGCGAATGATGCGCCCTTCGGGACCATCGGTCTTCAAGCGGAAGAATACCCACGCACCTTCTGGACGACGTTCTAGAAGACCAGCTTCCGCCAGGAGCTTCAAATGGCGCGATACTCGCGGCTGACTTTGGTTGAGGACTGTGGACATTTCACCAGCCGCCAATTCGCCACGCGCCAGCAGAACCAAAATCCGCAACCGCGTCGGTTCTCCAATAGCCCTCACGATGTCGACGATCTTGTCCATGCCTAATCCTAACATGAAGATATAAACATATCTTTATATGATATGGCAAGGACTTTATGCGACGCCACAGTCAAAGGGGTTTGAAGTCGCCGAAAACCTCCATACAGAGTTCTAATGACAGATGCTACGCCCTCACCCGTAACGATTCATACCGATGGTGCTTGTTCCGGAAATCCCGGGCCCGGTGGCTGGGGAGCGATTCTACAATTCAATGGCATCGAAAAAGAGATTTTTGGTGGCGAACCTTTAACCACCAATAATCGCATGGAACTTATGGCAGCCATTATGGCGCTAGAAAGCCTCAAGCGCCCCTGCCCCGTCATTCTTTACACCGATAGCCAATATGTCCGCCAAGGGATCACGGAGTGGATCCATGGCTGGAAGAAGCGGCAATGGCGCAAAGCTGATGGCAAGCCCGTGATCAATGCAGATCTATGGCAGCGCTTAGAAACTGCGAACAAAGCCCACAAGGTAGACTGGCGCTGGGTTAGGGGCCATGCAGGCGACCCAATGAATGAGCGGGCCGATGCTCTGGCCCGTCACGGCACAGAGCTTGCCCGCTCATTGAAGGCTTAGATATCGGCGTAGATGTGGGTCTCGGCGGCTGCCCCTTCATGGGTTACAGCGCCCAGATAAGCGGGCCCAACCAATTTCGCAAACTTGGCAATAGCGCCGGAATTGTAGTTGGTTTTGCGGGGCTTCCAAGCTGCGCGGCGAGCGGCCAAGACCTCTTCAGAAACCTCAAGATCGATCGTGCCAGCTTGGGCGTCGATGGCGATGATGTCGCCATTTTCAACCAAAGCAATCGGTCCGCCAACAGCCGCTTCGGGACCGACATGGCCTATACACATGCCGCGCGTCGCGCCTGAGAAACGTCCATCGGTAATCAGCGCGACATCGCCGCCCCGACCGAGGCCATAGAGCGCTGCAGTGGTCGACAGCATTTCCCGCATCCCGGGGCCACCACGAGGGCCTTCATAGCGAATCACCAAAACTTCACCGGCCTCAAAAGCTTCGTTTGAGACTGCCTCGAAGCAAGATTCCTCGCCATCAAATACCCGGGCCGGACCACGGAAGGTCAAATTGGCAAGGCCAGCAATTTTCAGCATGGCACCGTCTGGAGCCATGGAGCCCCACAGGCCAACAACGCCCCCGTTCTCCGTCAACGGTGCCTTTACCGAGTGAATGACTTTTTGATCGGGGTTCCAGGTAACCTCTTCGATATTTTCGCCCAAGGTTTTTCCGGTTACCGTAATGCAATTGCCGTCGATCAGATTTTCATCCAGCAGTGCGCGCAGCAACATCGGCATGCCGCCCGCTTCACCCATGTCCTTGGCAACATATTGGCCGCCGGGCTTTAAATCAGCGATCCAAGGCGTCAGCATAAAGGCGTCGGCGACATCTTTCATGGTAAACTCAATACCTGCCTCATGCGCCATTGCTGGCAAATGCAGCGCTGCATTGGTCGAGCCACCTGTGGCAGCCACCACGATTGCCGCATTCACAAACGCTGCACGAGTACAGATGTCGCGCGGGCGCAGATTGCGAACAATTAGGTCTACAACTGCATGACCCGAGGCAACACCATAAGCGTCGCGGTCGAGATAGGGCGCGGGCATCGAGGACGACAAAGGCAAGCTTAGGCCAATGGCTTCGGCCACACAGGCCATTGTGTTGGCGGTAAACTGACCACCACAGGCGCCATCACTGGGGCAAGCGTGACGCTCAATCTCACACAATTCCTCAAAATCCATCCGGCCAGCTGCATGGGCACCTACGGCCTCAAACACTTCTTGGACCGTGATATCTTTGCCCTTGTGTCTGCCCGGCAGGATCGAACCGCCATACAGGAACACGCTCGGCACATTGAGGCGCAACATCGCCATCATCATGCCGGGCAAGCTTTTGTCGCAGCCTGCAACCCCAACCAAAGCATCATACGAATGGCCCCGGATCGAGAGTTCAACCGAATCGGCAATCACTTCACGCGACACCAATGACGAGCGCATCCCTTCATGCCCCATCGCGATCCCATCGGTGACGGTGATGGTGCAGAATTCCCGCGGGGTTGCGCCTGCCTCTTTCACACCTGCAGAAACCGCATTGCCCTGACGCATAAGGGCCGTGTTGCACGGCGCGCTTTCGTTCCAGCACGTGGCAACGCCGACAAACGGGGCCTCAATTTCGCGTGTCCCAAGTCCCATGGCATAATAATAGGAGCGATGCGGGGCCCGGGCGGCACCCAGCGTAACGTGGCGACTTGGCAGTCTTGATTTATCCCAGATGCGAGTGGTCATGGCTATTCCTCATTAGTCCACAGCCTTATGGCGCGGGAATTGTTTTTTTAAAAGCAGGCGAACGATTTTGTGACCATTTGTTGCAGGGTCGTTCACACTGCGAAGCAAGCAGGCTGAATTCAACTATCCCTTGAACCCAGTAGCTACCATGAATAGCTCTACACTTTCCGCGCGGCTTGACGGCGGCTTGGCATGGCGGACATCTTTGAAAGATTGCTTCAGGAGTGTGAGGATTTCGGTCTCCGTGCCGCCTTGGAACATCTTAGTTACAAACGCGCCACCTGGGGCCAAGACCCGCATGGCAAAGTGTGCTGCAGCTTCCGACAGCGCTGCAGTCCGCAAATGGTCTGTCTGCTTATGGCCGACAGTATTGGCGGCCATATCGCTCATCACTAAATTGGGTGCCCCACCTAACAGGGCGACCAATTGATCTTCCATCCCCTCGGCCAAAAAATCGCCTTGAATGATCGTCGCGCCTTCGATCGGATCCATGGGCAAAAGATCAATCCCGACCAAGGCGGAGGCACCGCGGCGCGCAACAACTTGCGTCCAGCCCCCTGGCGCTGCTCCCAGATCAACAACCCGGCCATGATTTGGGATGAGGTTAAACTTCTCATCCAATTCAATCAATTTGTAAGCTGAACGGGCTCGCCACCCATCTGCGCGAGCCTTGTGGACATAAGGGTCGTTTAACTGCCTTTCGAGCCAGCGGGCGGACTGTGCCGTGCGATTCTTACCGGTCTTGACCCGCGTGGGCGTGGCGCGCGTATCGGTTTCGCCGACATCGAACACGACCCGACGCCTGCGCTCTGGCAGTGCTGGCGGGGGACTTTTCTTGGCCCATTTTCCTTTGTCTTTTTCATCGCTCATGATTTGGCCCGCCTGCGCCTGCGCCGGCGGCGCGGTGGTTCTAACATGGTAAGGATTAGCCCTTCGCGCAAACCACGGTCTGCAACACGAAGGCGCAGACTGGGCCAACGGTCTAGAATGGCCTCTAAAATAGCAGCACCCGCCAAGACTAAATCAGCGCGGTCTGGTCCGATGCACGGTTCAGCCGCTCTCCCAGCTTTGTCGCGCGCCATTAGGTTCGCGATTGCCGCGCGCGTTTCGTCTTCAGATATCCACAAGCCGTCGACGAGCCGTCGGGAATAACGTGCCAAACCCAAATGAACCCCAGCCAAGCTGGTGACCGCGCCAGACGTGCCGACAATATGGGCCTTGCCGGTTATCAAATGGTCGCGCATCACATCGGGTGCCACAAACCCAGCCACATGATCTGCCGCGCATTGTTTCATGGCGGCATACCAGTTGCGCGTGTCCTCGTGCTCTGGAAATTGATCAGCTAAGGTAACCACGCCAATAGGCGCTGAAAACCAATGCTCTAACTTAGGCCTTCGATCCGCCCCGCGATTTAAAGCCCAAGAAAGCTCGGTCGAGCCACCACCAATATCGACAACGAGGGCGCCAACGCCTGCAGGTTCAAACAAGTCCGCGCATCCGATAACGGCCAAACGGGCTTCCTCATTCGGGCTGATGACTTCAAACCGAATGCCAGTCTTGCGTGTAATCTCTTTTAAAAATGAGGTCCCATTGCGGGCAGCACGGCAGGCCTGGGTGGCAACGCAGCGCAATCGGGCAGGCTTGTAGCGCGCGATCTTTTCGGAGCAGGCCTGAATAGCAGCATAGGTGCGCTGCATCGCTCGTTCAGACAATAGGCCTGTCGCTGACAATCCTTCACCCAATCGAACGATCCGGGAAAAGGAATCAACCACACGAAAGCCACCCGGGGCACGCTGCGCCACGAGCAGACGACAATTATTGGTCCCAAGATCCAATGCAGCGAAACACTGTGCAGAATCGTGCGACGCGTGGACGCTCTGTGGCGGGCTATCAACCAGACCCGTCGCAGGCGTTGAAAGGCCGCCGGCCATGTCAAACCTCTGTATGCGCCGATACTCGGCGCTTTGTTACCTCTATCGTAACATCCTATTGGCGAAGGGCAATCTCTGCGCATGTTTCACACGAGGTGCTTGCACGGAGAAACAATCGTGCATAACTCTGATGCTCAGGGAAGGAGCGCTCTCTCATGTTGAACCAAACAGCGAAGTTTCGAATCGGAGAGATCGTGCGCCACCGGCTCTTTCCATTTCGGGGCGTTATTTATGACGTTGATCCGGAATTCGCCAATACTGAAGAATGGTGGGAGGCGATCCCGGAGAAACTGCGGCCACGCAAGGATCAGCCCTTTTATCATCTTCTGGCTGAGAATGATGAAACCCATTATGTTGCTTATGTGTCAGAGCAAAACCTATTACGAGACACGTCTGGCGAGCCTGTCGAACACCCCACAGTCTCAGAGCTATTCACGGACTTTGACGGTGAGTCCTATGTGCGGAAGCCTGACATGAAGCTCAACTAGAACCTGAGCGATTTAGGGACAGGGTTTGTGTGATGAATACCAAAGACATGGACAGCACACCCCCACCCCGCGCCGCCGCCGACTGGACGATTGATCAGAACTGGTCGGCCTATACATCCGAGGAACACCAGCGTTGGACGCGCCTGCACGAACGGCAGATGCAGGTTCTGCCAGGCCGCGCCTGTGATGCCTTTATGGATGGACTGTCGGTCCTAGATCTTCATGGCGAAGGAATACCTGAATTTCGAGCATTGAACGAACAATTACTGCCGATTTCTGGCTGGACCATTGTCGCCGTGCCGGGCCTCATTCCCGACAACGTCTTTTTTGACCATTTAGCCAATCGGCGCTTTCCTGCTGGCAATTTCATCCGCTCCGACGCCGCGTTTGATTACATCGAAGCCCCGGACGTGTTTCACGATATCTTCGGCCATGTACCGATGCTGACCAATCAAGTCTTTGCTGATTATATGCAAGCTTACGGTCAAGGCGGCCTGCGTGCCATGAGCCTCAATAACCTCGACGCCTTAGCACGGTTGTATTGGTACACGGTCGAATTTGGCCTGATTGCCTCGCCAAAGGGGCCACGCATCTATGGTGCGGGCATAGTCTCATCACCTGCTGAAAGCTGCTTCTGTCTCGAGTCACCCTCACCCAACCGGCTCGGCTTTGATCTGCTTCGCGTCATGCAAACGCGCTATCGTATCGATGATTTTCAAGAAACCTATTTCGAAATCAGTGACTTTAATGATTTGTTCCGAGCAACCTCGCAGGATTTTGCACCGATCTATAAGCATCTCGAATCTGCTCCAAGCTATGCGCCGGGCGAGACCCTGTCGAGCGATACGCTAATTCAGATGGGTGATCGTACCTACAGCCGACCTGAGCATTCCAAAGCAATTCTTTAGCTACAATCAGCTGTGTGACAGCCTTTGGGCGGCTATACTGGCTATCGATCCGCCCATGGAATACTTGCACAAACAAAAAGGCCCGGCGGTTACGCCGGGCCTTCTGTCTAGATTGTGACTAAGATCACTGGAAGGTGAAGGTCACTTCTGTGCGGCGGTTCAAGGGTTCCTTGACGCCATCAGCAGTTGGCTTAGCTGGCTTGGATTCACCAAACGCTTCGCCAGTCATCAGATCACCTGGGACGCCACGAGCAACCAAAGCTTCACGAACAGCAACAACGCGCTTCTGAGAAAGCTCAATGTTGTATTGTGGCTTACCGGACAAGTCAGCGTGGCCTTGGATCAAGGCAGTCTGATAGTTGCAGGTCTGTGCCGACAACTCTTGCACCGCGTTATCCAGCACGTTGGTCGCTTCCGCAGTCAGGAAGGACTTGTTGTGCTCGAAATACACCACGAGCGAGCGACCGTCACACACAGGTGGTGGTGGTGGCGGAGGAGGCGGTGGTGG
>Ga0247832_1002644_pt1 | contig 26767 bp, 28 predicted proteins | sample LaCruzMarch2015__10_FD_192407 | JGI IMG/M metagenome (GOLD analysis project Ga0247832, IMG submission 192407) | Freshwater microbial communities from meromictic Lake La Cruz, Castile-La Mancha, Spain - LaCruzMarch2015_4m | ecosystem: Environmental > Aquatic > Freshwater > Lake | place: Spain... | reverse complement strand
TAACTAGGGTTTGCTGAAAAAGTTTCAAATATCAAATTGAGCTTTTCATCAATAAGTTAGAATATTGGAAATAGGATTGTTTTTTGAAAAAGCACGTTTGTGAGTCGAATTAAGAATAGGCATAAAAAATACTTACTTAGGGCTTGCTGAAAAAGTCATAACTATCTGACTATCAAATATATAGATATATATTTTCAGCAAGCACTAAGCACTTCTCGCAAAACCTGCAAAGATTTTATATCGCCAAATTCTTCGACATGAATTCTGTAAAATACAATAATAACTTCGAGTAAATGATTTCTCACACCTCGGCTCATCAAAAGGGGCGTTTGATAATCGGCCAAAATAAGCTTATCCATCAGTTTTTGATATTCGACATCAAACGGAATCATGGCATTAAATTCTTTGAATTGCGATACAATTTCGCCTGAATCTTGCGGTGAAAAACCTAAGAAAAACGCATATTTAATCAGAAAAATCAAGTGGAAATTCTCAAAATGCTCTTCGGTTTCGTCCAGAAAAATGAGTGAATTATAAAGGAAATCGAATAATACTTCATTTTCGGAGTGTTCTTTCAGCGTTTTATTCAAGATTTCATCCAAAAACATGCCGATACTTGATTTATGGATTTCATAGGGAAGTGTGCGAAACGGAAAACTTGATTTTATCTCCGAAATTCGATGCAAATCTTTCTTTTCATCATGATAAACCACCATATCGAGTAATGAAAGTGGCTGAAAAAGTGCGATTTTGTTTTTGCCTTTGCTGCTTCTTACACCGTTTTCAATAAAAGATTGAATACCGAATTTTTCAGTATAAACTTTTACGATAATTGATGTTTCACGATACCGAATGTAGCTAATAACTATTCCACGAGTTTTATGAAGCATGGTAAAGTAAAAAGAGAAAAAGGATAATCCAGAGAATATCTATAAAGTGCCAATAAATACTTATTAGCTTGATTTTTAGTTGGTTAGGAGGGTTTACGCTATACACGTAGGAGTCAACATATTCCATTCGTTGGAAAGCATCTTTATTGGCCGAAGCCAATGCAATTAATCCACCGAGAGTATGCAAAATATGTAAGCCCGAAAGCACATAAATAAACATTCCGCCAGTGTTATTGCTCATCGTAATTCCTGCCAAGAGCATTTTTCTCCAACCCAAACCCTGTAAAATAATGAACACTATACCCGCCAAAAGTGTAATACTAATATTGAGTCGATAACTACGAAAACGTTCTTCTTTAAATGCTTTATTGGCTCCTTGGAGTGTAAAACTACTAGCAATAATCACAAATGTACTCACCCAAAACATTCCAGGTATTTTTAGCGGAATATCCTGATTTCGTGCTTCTTTGGTAATAAAAACCAAGAGCAAAAAGAAAAATAACAAGCCACTACCAACAATGGCTAAATATAGCATGAAAGCAAATGGTTCACGGCGTTTTGTAAGTCGGTTCATGCATTTTTTCTCAATAAAGAGAGCTATTTTTGTTTTTAAACTTTAAAGAATCCTTGCCACATTGCGAAGCTTGGAAAACTACTTTTCAAGTCCGATTCTTGCTCAAAAATACCATAAACTGTCGAACCCGAACCCGTCATAGAAGCATAAACTGCCCCTGATTGATAAAGTGTTTCTTTTACGTCGGCAATGGTCGGATACTTTAATAACAACTTTTCTTCAAAATCGTTTTTAACTATTTTTTTCCATTCAGAAATTGGTTGCGAAAGTGCCGTTTTTAGAGCTATTTGAGGCTTTTTTGGCGAGACGCCCGAATACGCTTCAGCCGTAGAAATATGAATATCGGGATTTACCAAAACCACAAATTTGCCTTTTAAATCAAGTTTAAAATCTTCAAATTCATCACCCTTATTGTAGCAAAAAACTGGTCGGTTTTCTATGAAAAATGCACAATCTGAACCCAGTTTTCGGGCAAAATCTTTCAATTCGTCATTGCTGAGTTTTAGCTCATATACCTCGTTGAGCATTTTTAGCGTAAACGCTCCATCGGCCGAACCGCCACCCAAACCAGCACCCATCGGGATAATTTTATGTAGGTGAATCATGGGCGGAACATTGATGCGGTCTTGCAATAAATTCCATGCTTTTAGGCATAAATTAGTGCTTTCATTGCCAGGAATAGCCAAACCCGAACTCTGAAAGATAGCATTTGTAGTATCTAGATTTTGGTTGGGGATAATTTCGAGGGCATCACACCACTCGACAGGATAAAACACTGATTCGATGTTATGAAAACCATCCGAACGTTTTTCGGTAATATTTAAGCCAATATTTATTTTGGCGTTTGGAAATGTAAGCATTGGGTCTAATTTCAAAATTCAAATTTAGTCAACCGCCTAGTAAATAAATAGTAAAACAATTTTAAGTTTTTCATAAAACCCAAATCTTGTTTAAAAGACATAAGAAAGTAGAAACGTAATTCGAAATAAAAGGTTAATTATCAATAAATTAAGAATATACTTTTGCCGCTTATTGTGTCTTAGAACTTTTTTAGGGTTAATATTTTATCAGTTAAAAAACTTGAAAAAAGGCGTTTCTATAACAAACACCAGATTTTATTTATTTATTAATTTTTATCAGCCAATCGCCAATGATTTGTAAGGCTTCGGGAGCGAAATCTTCTTTTATTTTGGCATATTCTTGAGGCAAACCTGTTTCAGAATGTTGAAAAAGATGGTTCAAACCTTCCAATTTTATGATTTTATAATGCTTATTTTTGGCCATTTTTAAGCCTTCTTCTATACTTGCCAAATTTTCTTCAGGAAAAACTTGATGGTCTTTCGAGCCATTAAGTACTAAAATAGGGCATTCTACTTTAGAAATAGCTGTTTTTGGGTCGAATTTAATAAAAAAGCGGCCCCAGTCAATCGCCATATTTTTTAATGTGTAATAGACGTTGGCCAAGTTGCTGGCATATTTTGCTTCTTCAGGCGAAAGGCTATCTTTCCAATTCTTAGTAATTTTATCTAACGAAAGCACTGCAACAGTCTGAGTTTCTGCTTGTTTATAAGCATTCAAAACACTGGCTATATAAAGAGCATATTTTTGTTTGAAAGTGGTAGAAAAATTTGGTATTGTTTCAATTGGCGTTGTAAGTTGCTTTTGTAAAATTACTTCGCCCGAAACTCCTGTGCCAGCCAATGATACAATAAAAGATATGTCTTTGCTTTGGGCGGCTACCATCGGGGCAATCATTCCTCCCTCGCTGTGACCAATCAAGCCTATTTTTTTGTGATTGATTTCGTTCCGAGTTTTAAGGTAATTAATACCTGATTTTACATCTTCGGCAAAATTTTCGCTCGTTACTGTCTTATCGTTTTTACCCAATGTTGTTTTTCCAGCACCTCGGTCATCAACTCTAAGTACGGCAATTCCATTATTTGATAAATATTCAGCAATTACTTTAAATGGCTTATGTCCCAAAATCGTTTCATCTCGGTCTTGTGTGCCTGAGCCAGTAATCAGAATGACCGCAGGGAACTTCGAGCCATTTTCAGGCATCGTAAGTGTGCCAAAAATATGAACAGAATCTGCCTGATTCCAGTAATTTACTTCTTCTGATTTAAAGGTATTTTGAGCAAAAGTAACTTGTATTGCCAAAATAGTGAGAATGAAAACCTTTTTCATGTGTATTGCTTACTGTTGTGGCGTAAATGTCATTTAAAATTTTGAATAAAAAAAGGGCTTTATTGAATAAAGCCCTAGTCATGACATACGGAAAATTGAGTTTTTTCTAAAAATTATCACTCCATTGATAAGCCTCAATGAGTTTCATTTCGCCTTCTTTTCCTTTTGCAAAATTGCCGTGTTCCATACCCATAATAAACTCTTGGTTTTTGGCTTTTGCTTTATCGAAAATGTGCTTGAAAAGGCTTTTATAATTAATTTCGCCAGTTGTTGGCTCTTTGCGGCCAGGCTCATCGCCGATTTGGAAGTACGCAATTTCTTCCCAAGCCCAATCCATGTGATTTGTCATTCGGCCTTCGTTTCGCTGCATGTGCCACATATCAAACAAAATCTTACATGAAGGGCTGTTTACAGCCTTACAAATCATGTAACTTTGGTCAGAATGACGTAAGAATAAGTCAGGGTTATCGCTCAATGGTTCAAGTACCATTGTGAGGTTGTGCGGCTCAAAAATATCGCAAGCACGACGCAAAGCATCAATTACATGACCTGTTTGAATACCCAAAGGCAAATTTCTCTCAAAATAACCCGGTACAACCGTCATAAATTTGGCATTGCAACGTTTGGCCGTTTCTACCGAATCTCGACAAGTTTTCAAGAAATTTTCGAGAAATTCTTTTTTGCCAGTTGCCAACGAAATTTTCCAGTTATCGCCGCCATCAACCACAAAAACGCCCATTTTCATGCCGAGTTTGGCTAGGGTTTCACCAATTTTTGTTTGTGTCTCAACGGTGCGTTTCAGCATTCCGTTGTCTTCGAGAGCCATAAAGCCATTATCGGCCATAAATTTAAGCTGGTCGAATAGGTCTTTTCCTGCCGAATTTTCAAACATCCCAAAATGCGGAGCATAAAGGAGTTTGTATTTATACGGAGCTACATTTGTCGGTGAAGAAGCCAAAGTAGTAGCAGTAGTTCCGAGGCTTGTTGCACCTGCTGCTAAGACACTTTTTGAAAGAAAGTTTCTACGATTCATTAGTTTTTATAAATTGAAGGTTGATTTTTAAAAGAGCAAATAAATATTTTTCAAATATATCATAAAAAAAGCGTTTGGTCTAAACCAAACGCTAATAGTTTTCTCAATACAAAAAGTCCAAATTTTCTGTTTTTACATCTTCTGGTTCGAGTTCTAAGAATTCTTCCCAAAATGGATTTTCAGGTAAGGCTGCTTTGCATATAATTGGTTCTTTTTTTACTGGATGTACAAAATAAAGGCGGCGAGCGTGTAAATTGATGTTTCCCTCAAGATTTGGACGAGGAAAACCATATTTTACATCGCCTCGAATCGGACAACCCATTTTGGCCAACTGCACACGAATTTGGTGTGGGCGACCAGTAATCGGATTGATCTCAAGTAAATGTGAGTGATTTATTTCTCCCAAATAGCGGTAAGTTAATTCAGCTTTTAGTGAACCTTCAACTTCTTCATCAAATGCCTTTACTATATTTCTGGCTTCGTCTTTTATGAGCCAATTGGTGAGTTTTCCTGTTTTTTTTTCGGGTTTATTGCCCACAACTGCCCAATATGTTTTCTGAATTTCTCTTTTTCTGAAAAGTTCATTCATACGTTCGAGAGCCTTTGAGGTTCGTGCAAAAACCACCAAACCGCTCACAGGGCGGTCAAGTCGATGTACAGTTCCCAAGAAAACATCACCAGGTTTGTTGTATTTGTCTTTAATATATTGTTTAACGTAGTCCGAAAGCGTTTTATCGCCTGTACTATCGCCTTGCACCAAAATACCCTGTGCTTTATTGACGATAATGATGTGATTATCTTCGTAAACTACTTGAAATGGTTGTTTCTTTGCCACTTTACTTTCTAATTAAGAATGTAGAATTAAGAATTAAGAATGTTTTTGCACTAATAAAAACCATTTTATTCTTGTCTTCTTTAAATTAAACTATCGACCGTCGTCTGTTGACCATCAACCTCTAAACAAACTCCAAAGCCAAACGTCTGGTTTCTTTGTCGGTTTCTATATAATCTTCGAGCGTTGGAATACGCACAAAGCTCACTTTTTTCATACAATTTTCAATCAAATCTGACATTGCTAAGAAACCGATTTCGTCACGCAAAAAAGCAGCAACTGCAATTTCGTTGGCGGCATTTATGATACACGCCATATTTCCGCCAACTTTGAGGGCTTCAAATGCAAAACTTAAATTTCTAAAAGTCTCATAATCAGGCTTTTCAAAAGTTAAAGATGGAAATTGAGCAAAGTCCATTCTTGGAAAATTTGATTTTAAACGATTCGGGTAGCCAATCGCAAACTGAATCGGTATACGCATATCTGGTAAACCCATTTGGGCTTTCATACTGCCATCTTCAAACTGCACCATCGAGTGAATAATACTTTGCGGATGCACGACTACTTCTATTTGGTCGGGTGTAAGTCCAAAAAGCCATTTTGCTTCTATCACTTCCAATCCTTTATTCATCAAAGAAGCCGAGTCAATCGTTATTTTTGCCCCCATGCTCCAATTTGGGTGTTTCAGAGCTTGTACTTTTGTAACGGTTTTCAAAAACTCACGGTCTTTTCCTCTGAATGGCCCGCCTGAGGCAGTCAAAATTATCTTTTCGATTGGATTATGAAATTCACCAACCAAACATTGAAATATCGCTGAATGCTCCGAATCAACGGGCAGAATATCAACTTTATGTTTTTGGGCTAATTCTGTCACCAATTCGCCAGCCACAACTAATGTTTCTTTATTCGCCAAAGCTATATGTTTTCCTGCCTTGATGGCGGCCACAGTCGGAATTAAACCTGCGTAGCCAACTAAGGCCGTTAAAACCATATTGACAGACTCCATTGCAACGACCGAAACCAAAGATTTTTCGCCAGTATAAACTTTTATATCGAGTGGGTCGAGAGCTGCAAAAACTTTATCATAAAGGTCTTCGTTTGAAATGACAACTACATTCGGGCGAAACTTGGCTGCTTGTTCAATCAACAAGTCGGCGTTATTTTGTGCGGTTAGCACTTCTACTTCAAAAATATCAGGATTGGCTTCTACTACTTCCAGAGTTTGTGTTCCTATCGAACCCGTTGAACCAAGAATGGCAAGATGACGTTTTTGCATGAAAAAGGATGAAATAAATAAATCTACTGAAATTTTTTACAAAGTTCGTAAAATTTAATGATAAAGTTTTTACTTTAACGTTTCTATTCAAATTGAATTACGAATTACGAGTTACGCATTACGAATATTTATAAATAACACTCTTATAGTCAATATTATATAGAGGTTTTTAAATATATTGTACAAATACTATTTTTAAATTTTACACCTCTTTAGGGGATGGGGGCATGCAGACGGCTGAAGACCAATTTCAATTTTTTGAGGGTGTTTTTTTTGAATCCCTCGGACGTGATGTACAAGTGACCGAGTATCGCTTGCTACAAGGCGGAAGCATCAACGTGACCGTACAAGTACTGACCAATGAAGGCAAATACTTTCTGAAATATAATACTCGAAATCACGAAGGAATGTTTAAAACTGAAGCCCGTGGGCTTGATTTATTGCGAGAAACCAACGTGATTCGAGTGCCAGAAGTTATTAACTGGGGGCATCGTGATGGACAAGATTATTTGGTGCTGGAAAATATTGAATATACTAAACCCAACTTTGATTATTGGGAAATGTTGGGAGAAAAAATAGCTGCTCTTCACCGAAATACTGATGAAAAGTTTGGACTAAATTTCGATAATTATATCGGTTCGCTTCGTCAAAATAATGAGCAGAAAAGCGATTGGATGAGCTTTTTTATCGAAAAACGATTGAATCTTCAAGCTGGATTGGCTTATTATAATGAATTGATTAGCAAAGAGTTGTACGATAAATTTCAACAATTCTATAAAGTTTTGCCAGATTTGTTGCCCAATGAACCTGCTTCGTTATTACACGGAGATTTATGGACAGGAAATGTAATAACTAATAATGATGGCGAGCCAACGCTCATCGACCCAGCCGTTTATTACGGAAATCGTGAAATGGAAATCGCTTTTACTACTCTTTTTGGAGGTTTTGATAAACGATTTTATGACTCGTATAATGAAGCCTTTTCGCTACAGCCTCGCTTCGATATGCGTGTGCCGATTTATAATATTTATCCGCTATTGGTTCACGTAAATTTGTTTGGAACGAGCTATTTACCCCCCGTGATTCGGACTTTGAATAAGTATTTATAGCTTTGATTTACAGTAAACTATGTTATTTAAGTTTTTGGAAATTTTGCATATTGTTGCAAGTGCTTAATTATTAGAAACTTACAATCAATTTACAACAACTGTGAAACTAAACTAATAATGTATTTAAACTCATTCTTTATTTACTCTTATTTTCGATATAATTAGGGTTTGGGCTTGGTATTTGTGCATTGGTATCTTTTCTCCATTTATCAAGTAGTTTTTTTAACTCCTTTACCTTTTCTGGATTGATTAATGCCAAATTATTACTTTCAGAAACGTCGTTTTTCAAATTATAAAGCTCAATAGAATTAGACTCAAAAAACTCAATTAATTTCCAATCTTCGAAGCGTACCGCACTGTATGGAGCATCACCTTCGTGGTAATGAGGATAATGCCAAAATAAAGGTCTTTTATATTTTTTATTGCTTAAAATGACTGGTTTTAATGATTTTCCATCAAGTTTTTCGCTCGGTTTGATTTCTGCCAAGTCTAAAATAGTTGCTATTAAATCCATCGTAATTGTTGGTTCATCAATCACTTTTCCTCCCTCAATTTGATTTTTCCAATAAATCATTAAAGGTGTTCGAGTGCCACCTTCATAACACCAACCCTTACCTTTTCTGAATGGTAAACTACTGGCAGTTGGCATCAAAGTACCATTGTCGGCTGCAAATATGATAACCGTATTTTCCAATAAGTTTTTCTGTTCTAAAACATGAATTATTCGCCCAATATTTTCATCTAAACTTTCAATCATAGCAGCATAAATGGGATTTTTTTGACTGTCAGGCGACAACAAGAGTTTTTTGTATTTTTCTATCTTATCGGGTTTAGCTTGTACAGGAGTATGAACTGCATAGTGAGCAAAATTCAAGAAAAATGGAGCGTCATTATTATGATTTTCAATAAGTTTGATGGCTTCATTTGTCAATCTGTCTGTCAGATATTCACCTTTTTCTCCTTCGGCTAAATTAGGCATTTGATAAGGTGCAAAGAAGCCTTTTTTAGGGTGCCCCCAATTCGAACCACCGATATTTACATCAAATCCTTGGTTTAATGGGTAAAACTCTTCCCCTTCGCCAAGGTGCCATTTTCCTACATGCCAATTTTCATAACCGTTTTCTTTGAGGTACTCGGCAACTGTTTTTTCTGACTGTGGAAGAAATTTCTGCCAATCAGGAATCAAAAGTTTAGGATTCTTTTTTTCATGCCCTGCAATCCAGTCGGTGATGTGAAGTTTCGATGGATATTTCCCTGTCATCAGAGCCGCTCTTGTTGGCGAACAAACCGTACAGGCTGAATAAGCATTGGTAAATTTTACACCCTTTTGGGCTAAATTGTCAATATTGGGCGTTTGATTGAATGTGTTTCCGTAGCATGACAAGTCTACCGAACCCATATCATCAATAAAAAAAACGATAAAGTTAGGTTTATGAATTTCGTTTCTTTTGGTGAAAGATAATAGAAGAATAAATGCAGAAATGGCACAAATAAGACTAGTTTTCATAATCAAAAATAAATTTTGGTGTTTTTTGTACCTAAATATACAAGCCTTTTTGTTTATGCCAAGAAAGTAAAGTAAGATTCTGATTAATATATTATTTACACCCTAAACTACCATCAGATTACAGCCCCGAATATCCGAGTTATCAAAACGGCCAATAATACTAAACGATTGATTTTCAGTATTATATGCTCCCAAATCTTGCGTTTCAATAAAACAACAAGAATCAATATTAGCCAAATCGACCACATTAATTCCACCTCGAACAATGCTTTTGCTACCTAAAGCAGGTAAATTGATGGTAGGAATAATTTTGAAAGGGTCATTTATCTCTCGTAGCAAAACTTTCATCGTTTGAGGTAATTCAAAAATACCATCACCTTTCGAGTAGCCTTGCGAAAGTAGCTCGGTCATTCCATATTCCGAATGAATTTTTTCAATGCCAAAAGCTGAAGTCAAAATTTCGTGTACTTCTTCACGCAACAGTTCCTTTCTTCTCCCTTTCATACCGCCAGTTTCCATCACGATGAGTCTGTCTTTCAGGTTTTGCATAAAAGATAAGTCTTCGCCCGATTCGGCCAAATCGAGCAAGGCAAAAGTTACGCCAATCAACAAAACCTTTCGTTTAGAATTTTGGTTAGATAATTGATGAAGTTGTTGAACCAATTCGGAAGTATTTTTTAGATAAAAGCCCGATTCTCTTGAATAAGTGCGATAAATAAAACTTTGTACCATATACACCAACGACGAGTTATTTCGTTCAAGATAAGAAGGGAGTAAAGCTAAAACATGAAATTCGCTTAATGGGCCATAGAATTGTTCAAAAATTCGTTGACTGATGTATTCATAAAAAGGCAAATCGCTCACTAAATGTTTGCTCGTGGTGTCGCCTGTTGTGCCGCTACTTTCGAAAACTATTTGGGTAGGAGCAGCATCCGAAACTATTTTATGGTGTTTGAAAAATTGAATCGGCAAAAACGGAATTTTTTCTAAACGATTTACTTTAGTAGGATTTATGTTCAGAAAACCCAAATATTCTTTATAAGTAAAATTAGTTGTAGCCTGAAAGCGAAATGTTTCTAAAGCTAATTCTTCAAAATCATGTGGTCTTACAGTGGTATCCCCCAATTGTATAACTGCTGATTTTAGTTCGTCACGAATACTCATTGAAATTTTTATAATTTTTACTAAATTAGCCGAAATATCATTATCAAAAGTAGAAAGTTACTTCTGATATAAAATTACATATTTACGATGAAAAAGGTTTCAGGATTTATCATATTAGCGGCAATAGGCTCATTAATAGGTTGTTATAAAGAAACATCATTTGATGTGAAGCCAACTATTGAATTTAAAACTTTGAAAAAAGAAATCAGAATTGACCAATTTGCAGGGTCGAAAAAAGATTCTGTTATCTTGACCGTCAAGTTTCAAGATGGTGATGGTGATTTGGGCTTGAACGAAAAAGAGAAAAACACCGCTGAATTGAAAAACGACTTTAATTTCATTATACGTATTTTTCGTAAAAAGAAAGGGGTTTTTACCGAGTTTAAACCTTCTGTTCCGTATTCGGGCTATTTTCCTCGCCTAAAAGCTGATGGTAAAGTTGGCCCAATTGAAGGGACGATTGATTATTCAATTGATTTTCCTCAGCCTTTCACCCCAGTAAAAGATTCATTAAAATTCCAGATAACTATCAAAGATCGAGCAGGTAATATTAGTAATACTACTGAGTCGAGCGTGATCGTATTGAATGAGTTTTGATTTTAGCAATCGGAGGTCAGTTTTCTGCATTCGACTGATTTATTGCTGATTTCCGAAAGCCTATGTTATAATTTCAAAATTGCTCCAGTGCCATTTACTTTTGGGTAAATCGGCTTTCCTTTATCAAGAAAAACTCCCGTTGCCGGGTCGTTAGAAATCAAAATCGAACCATCCATATCTACGTAATCAAGCAAAGGTGCAAGTTGCCCAATTGCGGAAATACCAATACTAGTTTCGGTCATACAGCCACACATTACTTGTAAACCAAGGTTTCGAGCTTCAGCAATCATGCGTAATGCGGGCGTAATTCCACCACATTTGGCTAGTTTGATATTTACGCCATCAAATCTTCCAACACATTTTTTTACATCGGCTTCTACAATACAACTTTCATCTGCAATTAAAGTTAAAACTGAGCCTGCCATTACATCGAGCATTAGGTCATAATCATCTTTTCGCATCGGTTGCTCAATAAATTCAACGCCCAATTCTGCAAAAGCTTTTGAGTTTTCAATCGATTCTTCGACTCCCCACGCACAATTTGCATCTACTCTAAAAAGTGCGTCAGTATGTTTACGAAGTTCACGGACAATCTCTACATCGTGGTCGGTTCCAAGTTTGATTTTATAAATTGGAAAATCAAATTCTTGCATTTTCTCAACCATTTTTTCGATGGTATCAATGCCAATCGTATAATTCGAATAAGGAACTTTAGTAATATCCAATCCCCAAATTTCATACAATGGTTTTCCTTGCTTTTTGCCCCATAAATCCCAAGAAGCCATATCCAATGCACAATGGGCAAAAGAATCCTCTTTCAAGTAAGGATACATAAACGCCCAAAATTCTTCGGGACTATTTAGTTCATATTTTTCAATAAGTTCTTGGTATTCAATGAGTTTATCTCTCATTCCTTCGGCCGTTACGCCATAATAAGGAATTGGAGTAGCTTCACCATAGCCACTGATTTCGCCGTCTTGAAGTTCAACAATAAAGGCATCAATATCATTACGAGAGCCATGTGCAATCGTAAATGTGTGCCGCATTTGAAGCGTAAGGATATGGAATTTTAGTTTCATTTTTGCAGTCGGCAATCAGCAATCGGCTGACAGCTTCGTTTATTTAAATAAAATGTAATTTTGATTTGAAGCTAAAAGTCGACTGCCGAAAGCTGACCGCCGACTGCTATTTACATATTCACCAACTCATTCCCGCGTAGCACAGGCACAACGTCATATAAGTCACGTTGTAGGCAATAAGCAATATCTTTATTAATGCCCAAACGCTGCAAACGACGAATGTGCGATGAATTGGCCAAATAGCCTAGCATATCGTCTTTGGATTGTTGATACATTCGCATGGCCAAAATAGCACTATCTTCTGCTACAAAAAACTCATTTTGCACGGCATCAACTACTGCACCCGCAAAAAGTGTATCTTCCAAATTCACTCGACCCTTCCAGCCAGCACAAAGCACCAAAACGTCGTAGGGTTGAGTTCTCAAATACTCGACAATCGCATTGAGATTTAAGAAAGCACCTACCAAAACTTTTACGGCCGAACTTTTTGCTTTCGTGATAGAATAAGTGCCGTTTGTGGTTGTCATGGCAATTTTTTCGCCAATCAGTTTTTCGTCCATGTAACTAAAGGGAGAGTTATCAAGCTCGAATCCTTCTACTTTTTGGGCATCTCGCTCTGCTGCTGCAATAAATCCTTTGGCTTGTAGGGCTTGGCATTCTTCAACAGTTTCTACTGGGATAATCGCTTTTACGCCATAAGCAAAGCCTGTAACCATGCAAGAGGTCGCTCTAAAAATATCGGCAACAATCACAATCGTATTGTCAATTTTGTGAAGGTGCAACAAATCTGGAGTTAAACAAACGTCAATATTTTTCATTTTTAAAACAAGGATTCTTAATAAAAAAACTGTTGCAAAGATGCCAAAAAATATGTTCAAATCTGACAACTTTCTCAAAGATGTCAGATTTTAGTAATAAACTTTAAAAATTGAAACCGATTTTCTAAAAATAATCCTACCTTTTGAATCTTTTTTTGCTAAAAATATGGGAATTGTGAAAATACTGTCGTAATTTTGCACCCGAAAAAGCAAGGTTAAAACGCAAGTTTTTTCAAATTTACATTCAAAACTCATCAAAAAATTATATGGCATCAGTTAGACCAGATGAAGTTTCAGCAATCCTGCGTGAGCAATTGGCAGGTTCAAGAACCGAAGCTGAACTCGAAGAAGTTGGTACTGTGTTACAAGTCGGTGACGGTGTAGCACGTATATACGGTTTATCAAAAGTTCAAGCCGGTGAATTGCTGGCATTTGAAAACGGCTTAAAAGCCCTCGCACTTAACCTCGAAGAAGACAACGTTGGAGCAGTATTATTGGGCGATTCGACTGGAATCAAAGAAGGAGCAACAGTGAAACGTACGGGTGAAATTGCTTCTGTAAAAGTAGGCGAAGGAATCATCGGTCGTGTTGTAAATACTTTGGCAGAACCGATCGATGGAAATGGCCCGATTCAAGGCGAAACTTTTGAAATGCCATTGGAGCGTAAAGCACCAGGAGTAATCTATCGTCAGCCTGTAACTGAGCCTTTACAAACAGGTATCAAATCAATTGACGCCATGATTCCAATTGGTCGTGGACAACGTGAGTTGGTTATCGGTGACCGTCAGACTGGTAAAACCGCTGTTTGTATTGATGCCATCATTAATCAAAAAGAATTTTACGATAAAGGCCAACCAGTATTTTGTATTTATGTAGCTTGTGGTCAGAAAGCATCTACCGTGAAGGCTGTTGAACAGACACTTCGTAAATATGGTGCGATGGACTATACAGTTATCGTAAACGCAGGTGCTGCTGACCCATCTCCGATGCAATTTTTTGCTCCGTTTACGGGTGCAGCTATCGGCGAATATTTCCGTGATACTGGTCGTCCAGCATTGGTTGTTTATGATGATTTATCAAAGCAAGCCGTTGCCTACCGTGAGGTATCTTTATTACTTCGTCGTCCGCCAGGTCGTGAGGCCTATCCGGGAGACGTTTTCTACCTTCATAGCCGATTGTTGGAGCGTGCAGCAAAAATCAGTTCTGATGATACGATTGCAAGCAACATGAACGACTTACCTGCTTCATTAAAAGGTAAAGTAAAAGGTGGTGGCTCATTAACAGCCCTTCCGATTATCGAAACTCAAGCGGGTGACGTTTCTGCCTATATCCCAACTAATGTAATTTCGATTACTGATGGTCAAATCTTCCTGGAGTCTAACTTGTTCAACGCAGGTATACGTCCAGCGATCAACGTAGGTATTTCGGTATCTCGTGTGGGTGGAAATGCTCAAATCAAGTCGATGAAGAAAGTTGCAGGTACTTTGAAACTTGACCAAGCACAATTCCGTGAATTGGAAGCGTTTGCTAAGTTTGGTTCAGACCTTGATGCTTCTACAAAATTGACTATCGACCGTGGTCGTAAAAACCAAGAGATTTTGAAGCAAGCTCAATTCTCTCCAGCACCAGTTGGCGAGCAAGTGGCAATTATCTATGCTTCAATCAATGGTGTAATGGATAAGGTGGATGTAAGCAAAGTAAAAGCGTTTGAAAACGAGTTTATGTTATTGTTGAAAGCACAACATCCTGAAGTTTTACAAAAACTTGGAGCGGGCAAATTGGAAGATGACGTAATGGCCATCATTAAGAAAGTTGGCAAAGAATTAGCAGAGAAATACGCTTAATATAATTTGAAGATTTGAAAATTTGTCAATTTGAAATTTATCGTCAAATAGCATATTTTTAAATCTTCATTTTTTGAATCGTTTTAAGATTAATCATTTTTTGGAAAACATTTTCATAATACTGCGATTCATCGCTGACTAATCTTCAAATTTTCAAATTGACAAATTTTCAAATTGAAATAAGATGGCTTCATTAAAAGAAGTAAGAAATAGAATTGTTTCGGTAAATTCAACGACGCAGATTACCAAAGCAATGAAAATGGTTTCAGCGGCGAAACTTCGTCGTGCTCAAGATGCCATCATACAAATGCGTCCGTATGCGAATAAGTTGAATGAATTGATTTCAACTGTTTCGGCAAATACGGAAGTAGGGGCAACAAGTCCTTATACGAAGGTTCGCTCTGTTGAGAGCGTACTGATTATTGTTGTAACATCTGATAGAGGTCTTTGTGGTGCTTTCAACTCAAATGTTGTGAAAGCGGCAATGGCACTTATCGAAGAAAAATACGCTCCACAAGCTGCCAAAGGAAAAGTAGAAATCATGCCTTTGGGTAAAAAAGGCGGTGAAACTTTACAAAAACGTGGCTTTAAGATAAATGCCGAATACATGGATATTTTCCAACGCTTAAATTTTGCAACTGCTCGTCAGGCTGCCGAACAAGTGATGGAAGCATTTACTGATGGAAAATATGATATAGTTGAGATTGTTTTCAACGAATTCAAAAATGCTGCTACACAGATTATCCGTGCAGAGCAAATGTTACCTTTGGTTGAGAAGAAAGACGAAGCTGCAAAAACTGGCAAAACAGATTATATCTTTGAGCCATCTGAAGAAAAAATAGTATTGGAATTAATACCAAAAGCTATCAAAATGCAGGTATTTAAGGCAGTTCTTGACTCAAATGCGTCGGAACACGGAGCCAGAATGACTGCAATGGACAAAGCAACTGAAAACGCTAACGATTTGTTACGTAACTTGAAAATCGAGTATAACCGTAGTCGTCAAGCGGCAATCACTAACGAAATCTTAGAGATTGTTGGTGGTGCAGAAGCTTTGAAAGCACAGTAAAAGATTATAGTTCTTATATACAAAGGCGGCGATGTATCGAAAGGTATGTCGCCGTTTTTTGTTATACAATTCTGTGAATTGTAATTAATTCTTTACACAATTTAGAAAATTGTGTTATAATTCCTGTAAATTCATCACGCCCAAGTTTTCAAATAGTTTCGACCAATAAAGTGTAATTGTTGGGTTATTTTCTTTGATTGAACTTGTTGGCTCGAAGGGTAAAATCATCGAAATATCGGGACTATTTAAAGCCAGTTCTTTATATTTTTCGGCATCGGCTTTTGCCCAATTTTCAGCTTCTGCATCATCTTTTGGTGGTTTTGTTTGAAAATCTCGACCACTTTTCACGCTTTCTACCATATCGCTTAGATAATAAACTTTTACCACTGCTCCTGATTCTGATACTTTTGCAATGACTGGAAGGCTTGCCAGAATATTGGTTTCACGATTCGACGCATTATCATTTTGTGCATTGAGGCGTGCCAATGCTTGTTTCGTTACGAAAGTGCGTTCTTTTCTAATTGATAAATCATAAAAAGTTTTGAGTGCCTCTAAATCAGTGGCATTCATGCCTTCGGTGCTTTCCATTTCGGTGCGGCAAGTGAGCGAAAGACAACGTCCTTTGGCAGTATTTTCGTGAATGTAGTAAATCTCAAATTTATCGCCCGATTTTCTTAGGTTTTCTTCAATAATGCTATTGAGTGCTTGCTGGTATTTTTGAGCCACAAAAGGCTTTGAAACATCAACACTAGCAGTTTTATCTATAAAAATAAGTGTATGAATAGCTGGACTATCGGCTTTATTTTCATTTTTTTGAGCTTTTTTTTCTCCGCAAGATTGGAGGATTGAAACGAATGATAAAGAGATAAGAAAGTAAAAGAGATTGTGCTTTTTCATCAAATTATTGTTAATGGGCTATTTGCCTAAATTATAAATGCTTTTGTCTGTTTTTTTATACAGAACTCATACAAAATTATACTTTCAATATTTCAACTTTAAAAGTTTTCTATAAGTGGTATCAGCAGGCGAGTTTTTCTCCCAATAAGCATTTTGAATGGTTGCTTTCAGTACTCCTCTTGACGTTAATTTCTTTTTCCTTACCTCATAAGTATCTTCCCAGCCCACAATTCGGTGCGGAAATCCTTTTTCGAAAATGATTCTTAAATCTCGTTGAGTTTCAGGAAATTTGATTTGATAATCCATCAAATCTTTGCCTTTAAATGTTGAGTCACCTTTATAGGATTCGAGTTTAATTTTAGTCATTTCGGCTTGCACTTTTTTATGACGTAGACGCAACGATGTCATGCTTGGAACCATCAAAATATTGCCTTGTGGCAGCTGTTCGATGGGTAATAACCTTATTTTTGTCCAAAGTTCATCTTCGAGCATCGCATAATCAATATGGCACTCATCTGAAACCTCCTCCTCAAAATATGATTTTCCCAATACTTTATAGCCATTTTGGTGGTAGTTGAGTTGCATAAAACTTTGCCCACACCACTCTTGGTTGGTATTTGTTACTTTGAGTGTGGCAGAGAAAGTATTGGTTTGTACAGGCGTGAAAACCGATGTGTACATCGAATAATCGTAAATACCCGTGATGAATTTCTTGATAAAATTGAGTTTCAATACAGTTGTCGCATTCTCTTCGGCATCTGACTCCAATTTTACCTGTTTGTCTAAACGAAATTCTTCACTAACAAATACCATTACGGCTTCCCCTTTATTGAGTTTCCCATATCGGGCTTGTACTAAATCATAGCTACTAATTTCGGCTTTATTGTCAAACCAATATTTTCTAAATTCTTGACTGTCAGATAATTGTGTTTGTTTATTCTCGTTGTCGTTAGTACAGGCAATACTTGTAAATAAGAGACTAAAAACAATAATATAATATTTCATTCGATAGGGTTTGTTGCAATTAAACAAAATTAATCAAATTGTGTGGTAAAATGTAATATATAAATATTAATGATAAGTTAATAAATCAGTCACAGACTATAGTCGGCAGACGTAGTAAAATGTTCTATTTTTTTAAATTCTTGGTTAAATATACAAGTTCTACTTTTTTCCTTTCCAGCTAATCAAAAATATGCCAATTAAGACGAAAATTATTCCGATGATTTGTTCGAGCCAGATTTTTTCACCCAAAAATACTGTTGCCAAAAAAATACTAAAAATTGGTTCAATGCTCGCTATTATCGAAGCATTTCCTGAACAAACTTACTTATTACATACTGATAACATTAATGATGGTAAAACTGTTGAGAAAAAGGCCATTGACAATGAAATAATATAGACTGGTGTCGGAAAATTAAAAATATCAAGACCGTTTTCTATGTATCAATGAATGAGCGTCGGGAAAAGTGCCGAGATAATTACCCACGAAGTAAAACTAGTTGTATCGAGTTTGGCGATTAGCTCATCTCTACTAATGAGGTAAAAAGCATAATTAGGGGCCATTCAAAATTACCAAGAAAGCACCTAAACCAATGTCTTTTTGTTGATGAGCAACAAAGTTTTTCAAGAAAGCCAGTAAGATTCCGAGATAAATGATGCCGAGAGCCAACAATTGTAGACGAGTTGTCTTTTTTTTAATAAAATCGCTCGAAGTATCAGTACAAAAGTTGGATACACAAAAAGTAAAATTCGCCCTATACTTGCCGTCATGTAGTTTAAGCCCAAAAGATTATAATGTGCTGAAACATGGTAGCCCACAAACCCAATCGTAAAGAGTTTTAGCCAAATAATAGTTGACACTTGTGTGTGAGATTCTTCTTGGATTCTTTTCCGAGATAAAACAAAAATATAGAATGGCACCGAAAATAAAAATCGCAACGAAAGTAACGAAATAGTGTCAATACCGTATTCCTAAGCAGATTTGATAAAGATTCCTTTTAAAGCAAAACCAAACGCTGCCCCAAAGAACAATCCTGTTCCTAGCCAATAATTTGAGCATTTCGGCATAAAAAATAACCTTATATTGATAGAATGAACGAACGAATATGATAGATTTGCCATAAGAAATTTAAGTAAAAAATAGTGCAAAGCCTAAAACTTAACTTTTTGAATCAGTATTGTTTGAAAAGTTAAATATTTTATTGCTATTGTTAAATTTTTTAAGCTAATTCAACCCTATATTTTACCATTTTTTAAACAGCATGGCAACCAAAGCAAATTTAAAGAAAAAATCAGAAGAAACCATTAGTATTAAGCCACGTGAACAAAAGACACCAATTTTGATGGAAATAGCTTGGGAGGTATGCAACCAGGTAGGAGGAATTTACACCGTTATTCGATCAAAAGTGCCTTCGATGGTAGAAGAGTGGGGCGAGAATTATTGTCTCGTTGGACCATATTTCCCGAATACTGCAATGATTGAGTTTGAGCCAATTGCCGACCTCGATGAATCACCGTTTGGTAAGACTGTTAAGAAAATGCAAGAAATGGGCTTTGATGCTCACTATGGTCGTTGGCTGGTGACGGGTAAGCCAAAAATTGTTTTATTTGACTTTAAAGCTCTTCTAAAAAACACCAACGATTATAAATTTAAACTCTGGGAAAGATACCAGATTTCTACAATTAATACTGAACCACTCGTTGATCAAGTAATAGCTCTTGGCGAAATGATTAGGGTTTTCTTGACCGAAATTGGCGAAGCTTTTGGTCATAAAAATGATATTGTAGCCCATTTTCACGAATGGATGGTTGCTACGGCACTAATTGATATTCGCACCGATAATGTGCCAATTTCGACTGTTTTTACTACGCACGCAACAATGCTCGGGCGTTATATTGCAGGAAATGAGGAAGGTTTTTACGATAAATTATCGACCTATATATGGGATATTGAAGCAAAAAACTACGGCATCGAAGCCCAAGCGAAAATTGAGCGTTTGGCTGCTCAAAAATCTCATGTGCTTACAACCGTGAGTGACGTAACCGCTAAAGAATGTGAGGTGTTTTTTGGACGAACGTGCGATTTGATTTTGCCAAATGGTTTAAATGTAACTCGTTTTGCGGCTACGCACGAATTCCAGAATTTACACATGAAATATAAAGAAAAAATCCATCAATTTGTGATGGGGAATTTCTTCCAAAGTTATTCGTGGGATTTAGATAATACACTTTATTTCTTCACTTCGGGGCGTTACGAATACCGCAATAAAGGTTACGATATTACACTCGAAGCCCTCAAACGTCTTAACTTCAAACTCGTACAGGCAGGAATCGAAACAACAGTTGTGATGTTTATCATTACCAAAAATCCAGTACATTCGATTGACCCCGAAGTATTGCAGTCAAGAGCCGTAATGGAGGAAATCCGTCAGACTTGTGAATCAATCGAAAAGCAAATTGGTGAGCATCTTTTCCACGCTTCAGCATCGAACGAAAACCCAAGTTTACCTGATTTGAATGAATTTGTGGATGAATATTGGAGACTTCGCTTACGTCGCACGATTCAGACTTGGAAAACTAAGAAACTGCCGCATACCGTTACTCATTTACTCAAACAACCTGATGAAATTACCGGTTTTTTGAAAGAAACTAACTTACTTAACCACGAACAAGACCGAGTAAAGTTTGTGTATCACCCAGATTTTATTTCGCCAACCAATCCACTTTTTGGTATGGAATATAGCCAATTTGTGCGTGGCTGTCACTTGGGCGTATTTCCAAGCTACTATGAGCCTTGGGGCTACACACCTCTTGAATGCGTAGTGCGAGGTATTCCGACCGTAACTAGTGATTTATCGGGTTTTGGAGATTTTATTATGCAATTGATGAAAGACTACGATAATGTGGGTGTTTATGTGGTAAATCGAAAGACTAAAAATTTCGATAAAGCCGCTGACCAACTTGCCGAGATTTTATTCAAATTCGTAACCATGAATCGCCGTGACCGTATCATGCAGCGAAACCGTGTTGAGAATATTTCTGAAATTTTCGACTGGACAAACCTTCGTTCATACTACGATACCGCCCATGATTTAGCTCTCAAACGTAAGGGTATAACTCGAATGTAAGATCTGTAAAAATAGTAGGATTAAATTGAGAATTTGTTATAGTTTTGATGTAAAAATATTTAAAAATATACAATTATAAATAAAATATAAAATGCATAAGTTTCTGTTTAACAGTATCTTATGCGTCTATTGTTTTAGGCCTAACACGTAATATCACAATTTTATGTAATTTTATTAGTCTATCGATATCAACAAATAACCTTAATGATTTTTAACACTATTTTCGCCTATTTAGTAGGTTCAATTCCCACAGCAGTTTGGTATGGTAAAATTTTTCATGGAATCGACGTTCGCCAGCACGGTAGCGGCAATGCAGGTGCAACTAATTCTCTTCGTACACTCGGCAAAAAAGCTGGTATCTTTGTTCTAATTGTCGATTTTCTCAAAGGTTTTTTAGCAGTGAAAGCCACAAATCTTTTTTCAACCGAAACAGATAGTAATTTGTCTTTAATCATGGGTTTGGCCGTAATAATGGGGCATATTTTTCCGATTTTTGCACAATTTAGAGGTGGTAAAGGCGTAGCAACGGCAATCGGCGTTTTGGTAGCTACATTTCCGTGGGCTGCATTAGGTTGTGTTTTAGTGTTTATAATTATTGTTTTTGCAACAAAATATGTCTCGTTTGCTTCGCTGCTCGGTGCATTAGCTTTCCCGATTCAGTTGATATTCAATTTTTGGAATGATAATGCCGATAAATACGCAATTGGTTTTTCTTCAATGATATTTATCATTTTGGTCGTTATGCACCGTGAGAATATTGAACGACTCCTCAAAGGAACTGAAAGTAAGTTTGGTGTGAAGAAATAACTTGCAAAATGTTACACAATTAGTTAACTTTACAAAATGAATCAGTTTAAGCGAGAGATAAAAGTTTATGAAAATTATTTTTCCTTATTTTACGCTGATCTCCCAAAAGACATTCGTTTATGTATTTCGGATAATTAAATCTTTGGAGCGTGTTTCCGAGAAATTTTTGAAACATATTCAAGGAGAAAAAGGCTTATATGAAATTAGGGTTGAGGTTGGTTCTAATATTTACAAATCTTTTTGTTGTTTTGATAAAGGTAATTTAGTAATACTTTTTAATGGGTTTCAGAAAAAAACACCAAAAACACCAATTGATGAGATTGCAATGGCATAGAAAATAATGAATAAATACTTTAATGAAAAGCAAAATAATGGAAAATCTAACTGATATTGAAGTTTTAATAGATAATGCTTTTGGAAAAAGAGGTTCTATCGAAAGAGATGCAATAGAAGAACGTGCTGAGTTGTTTGTTGTAGTTGAAATGCTAAAAGAAGCCCGAAAAGAAGCAAAACTTACACAAGAACAACTCGCTCAAAGAATAGGTGCAAAAAAAAGTTATATTTCAAGGGTTGAAAATGGTAAAGCAGATATTCAACTTTCTACGCTCTTTCGTTTGGTAGAAAAAGGTTTTGGTAAAAAACTAAATCTCACTTTTGGATAATTTTAATCAGGATAAAATGCTTATAAATTAATGAACATTTACATAGAACAAAATAAAGACCGATTTTTAGACGAACTTTTTGATTTTCTTAGAATTCCGTCGGTAAGTGCCGACACCAAGTTTCAGCCTGATATGCTTCGTGCGGCTGAATTTGTAAAAGAAAGATTATTAGAAGCAGGTCTCGATAAAGCCGAGATTTGCCCAACTTTAGGCCACCCAATTGTATATGCCGAAAAAATCGTAGATTCTTCGCTACCAACAATTTTGGTTTATGGTCACTACGATGTGCAGCCTGCCGACCCTTACGAATTGTGGGATTCGCCTCCGTTTGAGCCAACCATTAAAGTAACCAAAAATCACCCTGATGGAGCAATTTTTGCTCGTGGTTCGTGCGACGATAAAGGTCAAATCTATATGCATGTAAAAGCAATAGAAATGATGCTGGCACAAGATGGCTTGCCCTGTAATGTAAAAATAATGTTTGAGGGCGAAGAAGAAGTAGGCTCTGAAAACTTAGGCGTATTTGTAAAAGCAAATAAAGAAAAACTTGCCGCTGATTTAATTTTGATTTCTGACACTTCAATCATAGCAAATGATATTCCTTCGGTAGAAACTGGCTTGCGTGGCCTTACTTACATGGAAGTTGCCGTTACTGGCCCAAACCGTGACTTGCACTCAGGTGTTTACGGTGGAGCTGTGGCAAATCCAGTAAACATACTCTGCCAAATGATTGCTTCGATGCACGATGCTGATGGAAAAGTAACAGTAAAAGGGTTCTATGATAAAGTTAACGAACTCTCGCAAGCCGAACGTGATGATTTAGAATCAGCACCATTCGATTTGGAAGAATACAAAAAAGACCTTGACATTGCCGAAGTTTCGGGTGAAAGCGGTTATACAACTCGTGAGCGTGCAAGTATCCGCCCAACGCTTGATGTAAATGGGATTTGGGGAGGCTATATAGGCGAAGGCTCAAAAACCGTTTTGCCATCAAAGGCATTCGCCAAAATTTCAATGCGACTTGTGCCAAACCAAGACTGGGAAGAAATTGCAGGTTTTTTTGAGGCACATTTTAAAGCGATTGCTCCGCCAACGGTGAAAGTTAAAGTAAGCCGCCATCATGGTGGACAACCCTATGTAACGCCCACTGATTCTGCTGGTTATAAAGCCGCAGTCTTGGCTTTGGAAGAAGCATTTGGTAAAAAACCAGTTCCAACAAGAGGTGGTGGAAGTATTCCAATTGTGGCTTTATTTGAGCAAGAATTAGGCTTGAAGTCAATACTTTTGGGCTTTGGCTTAGATTCTGATGCCTTACACTCACCAAATGAGCATTATGGTTTGTTTAATTTCTTCAAAGGAATTGAAACTATCCCTTTGTTCTTTAAGCATTATGCTGAATTGATGAAAAATAATAATTAAATAAAATGAAAAATTCAGCGATAAATATTGACCCAGAAATCATGAGTGGTGAACCTGTTTTTAATGGAACACGTGTAACCATTAAAACACTTTTTGATTATCCTGAAGAAGGTGATATTGGTGTTTTTTTAAAAACTTCCCTTACATCACAAGAGAAATGGTTACTAATGTTTTAAAAGAAGTAGCTAATAGAGGCATTCCCAAACATAAAAAATATGCTACTGCTGCTGGATGAAAACATAGGTGTTGAAATTCAGAAAATACTTTTTGAATATGATACAAAAAGTATTCAAGATATGGGTTGGCTGGGTAAAAAAATGGTGAATTGATGAGGTTGATTTCAGAAAATGACTTCGATATCTTAATTTCGATGGATAAAAATTTACCCTTTCAACAAAATTTATTAAAACTTACCTTTGGTTTATGGATTTTAGATACACCCAAAAATGATGTAAATACGTTGAAAATGTATGTTCCTATAATAATTCAAGAAATTGAAAAAACTAGAAGGACTGAAACCAGAAACTGATTTAAAATATATCATTGTTAAGGGTTATAGCACTGGTAAAAAGAAACGAAAAATATAAAACTCAATTCCATCGAAAGAATCTAAATTGTTCTATTGTTTTATATACTTTGCGGAATTGATGAAAAACAATTAAACTTGAAAAGATAGGATTATGTCACTTGGCTTAGAAAAATTAGCAACCGAATCTTCCTCACATTACGATAATCTCGAAAAAATGTCGGTTCGAGAATTGCTCGAAGGCATCAATAAAGAAGACAAAACGGTGCCTCATGCCGTTGAAAAATGTATTCCGCAGATTGAAGCATTAGTTGCTCAGATTGTGTCACGCATGAAAATGGGCGGACGTTTGTTTTATATCGGTGCAGGTACAAGCGGGCGTTTGGGCGTTGTTGATGCTTCTGAGTGCCCACCGACTTTTGGTGTACCTTTTGGAATGGTTGTGGGAATCATGGCAGGCGGAGATAAAGCCATCAGAAAAGCAGTTGAAAATGCCGAAGATAATATAGAACAAGCATGGAAAGACTTAGAGGAATATGAAATAAATGCAAATGACTCTTTGATAGGAATAGCTGCTTCGGGTCGCACGCCTTACGTAGTTGGTGGCTTGCGTACTGCACGTCAAAATGGTATTTTGACGGGTTGTGTGGTTTGTAATGCAGGAGGTACCGTAGCTGCCGAATCCGAATTTCCAGTAGAAGCCGTGGTAGGGCCAGAATTTGTAACGGGTAGCACACGCATGAAGTCAGGAACTGCCCAAAAATTGGTTTTAAACATGATTTCTACCTCAGTTATGATTCAACTCGGTAGAGTAAAAGGCAATAAAATGGTTGATATGCAGCTTACTAACCTCAAATTGGTAGAAAGAGGCGTAAGAATGGTAATGAACGAATTGAATATTTCGCATGAAGAAGCAAGCGAACTTTTGCATACATACGGCAGCGTAAGAAACGCTGTGGATAATTATGAGAGATGAGATATAACGGGGTTACCCGTGCGATTATGAGATTTTCTAAAAATTCTCATGTCTCATATCTCACATCTTATGTCTAAAAAAAATGTGGGACTGGTTTTCAATATATTGGCTTAGTTGGGAAACCCTGCGTTCGTTCGTTTGGGCAGAAAAACTATACCTATATGCCATCATTGGAATTCCTTTTTTATTTCTTTTTCGATGGCTATTTTATACTCGTGGCCAACAAAAATTAGGGCTTTCGCTCACAAGTTATCAGCTTCGCACCAATTGGATTAGTTACTTGCGTTTTATACCCCCGATATTTTTCATTTTGGGCCTTATCTGTGTTTTGTTGTCATTGGCACGGCCACAGCGGGTGCGAGAAAGTAAAGAACAGTTTTCAGAAGGTATTGATATTATGCTCGCCATAGACATTTCAGAATCGATGTTGGCAACTGATTTAAGTCCAAATCGTTTGGAAGCGGCTAAGAATGTTGGGCATGAGTTCATTAAAGGGCGTTTTCAAGACCGAATCGGTTTAGTTGTTTTTGCAGGAGAAGCATTTTCGATGTGTCCACTTACGACCGATTACGAAGTGTTGAACGAATATCTCAATGAAATCAATAGTAAGCTTATAAAAACCACTGGAACGGCCATTGGTAGTGCTTTAGCTACTTGTATCAACCGTTTACGAGAGATTCCGAGCAAAAGTAAAGTAGCTATTATTTTGAGTGACGGAGATAATACCGCAGGCTCGCTTGATCCGCTCACGGCTACTGATTTGGCAAAATCATTTGGTATAAAAGTGTATACAATTGCTGTCGGTGGCAATGACAGTGAAGTAAAAGTTGATGAAAACACCCTTCGAGAAATTGCTCGTGAAGGAAATGGACTGTTTTTTAGAGCAAACGATAACAAAACCCTCCGAAATATATTCGAGCAAATCAATCGCCTTGAAAAAGTAAAAGTCAAAGATAATGTATATCGTGATGTAGAAGATTTTTACTATATATATCTCAATTGGGCGGTGGTTTTCTTATTATCTGCTTTTTTCTTTAAAAATACTTTCTTTGGAAATATTTTGGAAGATTAGCCTTTTCTCAATCTCTCAAGCTCCGATTGTAGCAAGCCATTGGTTATTGATTGAGATTTGATATATTCGACTTTGGCCTCTTCTATGATTTTTCGAGATTGGCGTTCTTTTTCGAAATCTTCTTGATAATATGCTACGCCATTGTTGATTTGATTTGGATTTGTAGAATTTGGGTGATTATGATGTTCAATTTTTATTTCTTTTACACCATATTTAAGTTCTTCGGGCGTAGTACCCAAAACCTTAGCTATCTTTTCTATATCTTCTTCAGAGGGATTTGATTTTCTATTTTCGATATG
>Ga0247832_1002641_pt1 | contig 26773 bp, 22 predicted proteins | sample LaCruzMarch2015__10_FD_192407 | JGI IMG/M metagenome (GOLD analysis project Ga0247832, IMG submission 192407) | Freshwater microbial communities from meromictic Lake La Cruz, Castile-La Mancha, Spain - LaCruzMarch2015_4m | ecosystem: Environmental > Aquatic > Freshwater > Lake | place: Spain... | reverse complement strand
CCGCGATTTCAGCAAGACACCCGCTCTGGCCGTGGGTGGCGACCTGGGGCCAGAGGGCCTGATGGTGATCCCCGCCTCGGCCAGCCCCACGGGCAAGCCTTTGGTGTTGGTGGCCAACGAGGTCAGTGGCACGGTGACGCTGTTCAACGCGCAGCAAACATTGCCGACCGAGACCGACCCCAAGCTCTGGCTGGGTGAGCAGCTCTCGGGTTCGGAGCTGAGCACTTACACGCTGCAGCTTTTGCACTTTGCCGACGCCGAGGCGGGTCTGTTGGCTTCAACCACTGCGCCCAAGCTGGCAGCCCTGGTCGACAAGTTCGAAGACGCTTATGCCCACAGCATCACGCTGGCCGGTGGCGACAACTTCATCCCCGGCCCCTTCATGGCCGCAGGCACAGATCCGAGCTTGCTCAGCGTGTTGGGTGTGCCCGGCAACCGAGGCAACATCGAGATTGGCGCTCTGGACATCGCCATTCACAACAAGATTGGCGTGAGCGCCAGTGGTTTGGGCAATCACGAGTTTGACCTGGGCTCGAATGCATTGGCTGCCGCTTTCCGCCCTGGTACAGGCAGCCCCGGTGCAGACTTTGTTTACCTGTCAGCCAACCTTGATTTTGCTGCCGACAGCGCATTGAACCCTCACTTTGTCAACACCTTGGCCACGGCCGGTTTGGAAGAAGCTTCAAGCCTCAAGGGCAAGATTGCGCCTTCGGCCATCATCACCGAAGGCGGTGCCAAGATTGGCCTGGTGGGTGCGACCACCCAACTGCTCGAGTCGATTTCCTCCCCATCGGGCACCAAGGTCAAGGACAACGACAGCGTGCGCAGCGACGACATGGACCTGCTGGCCCAGCAGCTGCAGCCAGTCATTGACGATTTGATTGCTCAAGGCGTCAACAAGATCATCTTGATGTCTCATCTGCAGGTGCTGGCCAACGAGCGTCTGCTGGCCACCAAGCTGCAGGGCGTGGACATCATCTTGGCCGCCGGCTCCAACACCCGCTTGGGCGACGCCAACGACAAGTCTGAGGCTTTTGCGGGCCACGATGCCAACTTTGCCGACACCTACCCCTTGGTGATCAAGGACAAAGACGGCAAGAACACGCTGGTGGTCAACACCGACAACGAGTTCACCTACCTGGGCCGTCTGGTGGTGGACTTTGACGCCAATGGCCACATCCTTCCCAGCAGCTTGGCCGCCAACACCGCCATCAACGGCGCTTACGCCGCCACCGACGCCAATGTGGCCACCGCCTGGGGCACCAGCGTCGATCAGCTGTCCACCACGGCCTATGCCAGCGGCACCCGCGGCGCTCAGGTCAAGGCCCTGACCGACGCGGTGCAGACTGTCATCAATGCCAAGGACGGCAATGTTTACGGCTACGCCGATGTGTACCTGGAAGGCGAGCGCATTGCGGTGCGCAACCAAGAGACCAACCTGGGCAGCTTGAGCGCCGACGCCAACGCCTACGCGCTTGAGCAGGCCTTGGGCAGCGCGGCCGCGCAGACCTACATCGTCTCGCTCAAGAACGGCGGCGGCATCCGCGCCCAGATCGGTGCCATCTCGGCCCCCAAGGCCGACGGCACGGTGGACAAGTTGCCACCCGAGGGCGGCGTCTCGCAGCTCGACGTGGAGAACTCGCTGCGCTTTAACAACCAGCTGATGGCCTTTGACACCACGCCTGCGGGGCTCAAAGCCATCTTGGAGCACGGCGTGGCCTCGCTGGGCAGCCAGGGGCGCTTCCCGCAACTGGGCGGCGTGAGCTTTTCTTACGACCCCGATCTGGCCGTCGGCTCACGGATCAGCGACATCGCCCTGGTGGGTGATGGTTACCGCGTCAACCTGTACAACGATGGCGCATTGCTGTCCGGTGCGCCCGCCAAATTCACGGTGGTGACGCTGAACTTCCTGGCCAACGGCGGTGATCAATACCCAATGAAGGCCAACGGCGAGAACTTCCGCTACGTGGTGGAGCAAACGGGGGGCGGCTTCGCGCTGACCGAACCGGTGGACGAGGCCAAGAACTTCACGGAAACAGCCACCATCAATGCGGCGGTGGGCACCGGCACCTTGCTGGGCGAGCAGCGGGCCTTTGAGGTCTACATGAAGGCCTTCCACGCCACGCCTCAAACCGCCTACAAGCAAGCTGAGACCACCGAGGCGCAAGACACCCGCATCCAGAACCTCAACGTGCGCTCAGAAGATGTGCTGCTGACGCAATTGGGCATGTCTCAGGTGGGCACCTTTGCCACCAACGCCTTCGATGCAGGCGGCGCTGAAATCGTCGCTTTCGATGCTGGCACCAAGCGCATGTTCTTGGTCAACGCCGTGGCGGCAGAAATCCAGGTGGTCAGCCTGGCCGATCCGGCCAACCCGGTGCTGGTGGGCAAGCTCGATTTGAAAGGCTATGCCACCACCACTGGCTCGACACCCCAGGTCAACTCCGTGGCCAGCGCAGGTGGCGTGGTGGCTGTGGCCCTGGCCGATGCCGACCCCACCAAAGCCGGCAAGCTGGTGCTGTTCAAGGCCGACCTGGCGGTCAGCACCACGGCGGCAGCGCCCACAGATGCGCGCGCCCTGGACACAGGCGTGGGCCCAGACATGGTCACCTTCACGCCTGATGGCAAGCGCTTGCTGGTGGCCAACGAGGCCGAGTCCATCAATGAGCGCGCCAGCACAGATCCCTTCTACAACGCCGGCGCCCCCTTTGTGGCCAACGGCGGCATCACGGTGGTGACTCTGGGCACCGAGGCGGCGAGCGCGATTGCCAACGCCACCGTGCAGCAACTGGACTTTTCAGCTTTCAACGGCAAAGAAGGCCTGCTGCGCGAGCGCGGCGTGCGCATTGCTTCGGGCACCACGGCCGCCAACGATTTGGAGCCCGAATACATTGCGGTCTCGCCAGACGGCAAGCAGGCCATGGTCACCCTGCAGGAGAACAACGCCGTGGCGGTGCTCAACCTCAGCAGCGCCACCGCCAGCATCGTGGACATCGTGGCCCTGGGCTACAAAAACCATGCCCGTGGCGACCTGGTGATGACGGCCTACGACACCTTGTCGAGCACTGAACTCGGCACCATTGACACCGACGTCTTTGGCAAAGCGGTTCCGGCAGGCGGCTTTTCTGGCCTGCACTACACCGGCTTGGTCAACGGCAAGATGCGTTTCTTGGCTGTCAGCGACCGGGGCCCCAACGGCGAGCCCGTCAACGTGGACGGCGACGCGGCCCTGGAGCGCCCCTTTGTGCTGCCCAGCTACCAAGCGCGTGTCTCCACGCTGGAGTTCGACCCCGTCAGCGAGCAGCTGAGCATCGTCAGCACCACCTTGCTGACCCGCGCCGACGGCACCCCGCTGACCGGCCTGCCTAACATCCCCGGCACCGACGAAGAGCCAGTGCAGATCGTGCCCGCCAGCGACGCCAACAAAACCGGCACCTTTGTCTCGGGCACCACCACGCTGGGCTACAAAACCCTGGCTTACGACACCCTGGGCGCTGACCTGGAAGGCATTTACCAAACAGCCAGCGGCAACATGTGGATGGTCGACGAGTACCGCCCCGCGGTGTACGAGTTTGACGCCGCAGGCAAGATGGTGGCGCGCTTTGTGCCCGAGGGCACAGCGGCCCTGACGGCCGATACCACCGACAACTTTGGCACCGAGACGCTGCCTGCGCATTTGATCAAGCGCCAAGCCAACCGCGGCTTTGAGGCCCTGGCCGTGGACGAAGCCAAAGGCTTGTTGTTCGCCTTCGTGCAAAGCCCACTCGACAGCGTGGCAGGCAGCACCGTCGACACCACAGGCCCCTTGGTGCGCATTGAGGTGATGGCCATGCGCGACCTGGCCGCAGGTACGGCGCTGCCCCAGGGCGGCACCTTGGCCGCTGCGGTCAGCAAAGGCGCGGTCATTGCCGAATACGCCTACTTGCTTGACAGGCCCACCCTGCGGGTGAACAGCCAGATCGACAAGATTGGCGACGCGGCCTTCAACCCCGCGACAGGCACCCTCTTTGTGTTCGAGCGCGACAACGAGATCGTGCCCGAAGGCAAAAAAATGCTGTTCGAGATCGACCTGCGCGGCGCCACCAATTTGCTCACGGCCACACCCACGCTGCCCGCAGGCAAAACTGCGCTGGAAGCGTTGACCGTGGACGAGTTACTGGCCGCTGGCATCAACCCGGTCTACAAAGAAATACTGGCCAACTTGCCCACGCTGGGCTTCTTGCCCAACGACAAGGCCGAAGGCCTGGCCTTGCTGCCCAACGGCGGCCTGGCTGTGATCAACGACAACGACTTTGGCGTCAACGGTGCGGGCACGGAGACTGTGGGCTTTGGCGTGTTGAACTTCAACGGTGCCAACCGCATAGATGCTGACAACGACACCACGGGCCAGCCTTCGGGCACCATCCCAGGCATCAACATTGTCAAAGCGGGCCTCTATGGCGCTTACATGCCAGACGGCATTGCCGCTTTCAGCGCCAAGGGCAAAACCTACTACATCACCGCCAACGAGGGCGACTCGCGCGGTGTGGACGAAGTACAGATCAAACAATTGGGCCAAACGGGCAGGCCTGTGGCCGATGCCAGCGCTGGCGCCGCCTTGATCGATGGCGACTTGAAGGTGCTGGCCAACGGCATTGACGTCGATGGTGACAGCGACATCGACAAACTGGTGGCCTTTGGCGGCCGTTCTTTCTCCATCTTGGACGCCTACGGCAACCGGGTGTTTGACAGCGGCGACCAGATCGAGCGCTTGATTGCCGAAGTCTTGCCTGCCAACTTCAATGCCAGCCACACCAGCAACTCGCTGGACAACCGCAGCGACGACAAAGGGCCAGAGCCCGAAGGCGTGACCACCGCCGTGATTGACGGCAAGGTTTACGCCTTTGTGGGCCTGGAGCGCATTGGCGGTGTGGTGGTGTACGACATTTCTGACCCCTACCAGCCCAGCTTTGTCAGCTACTCCAACAACCGCGATTTCAGCAAGACACCCGCTCTGGCCGTGGGTGGCGACCTGGGGCCAGAGGGCCTGATGGTGATCCCCGCCTCGGCCAGCCCCACGGGCAAGCCTTTGGTGTTGGTGGCCAACGAGGTCAGCGGCACGGTGACGCTGTTCAACGCGCAGCAAACATTGCCGACCGAGACCGACCCCAAGCTTTGGCTGGGTGAGCAGCTCTCGCGCTCGGAACTGTTCAACCAAGGGATCACCAAAATCTCTGCGGTTCAAGGCGCGTCTGCGGTGGCTGCCAAGTTGGGTGAATTGGTGACCATTGAAGGCATCGTGACCGCCTGGATGCCTGGACTGAGCGGCTTCTTCGTGCAAGAAGAGGCGGCCGACATGGACACCAACCCACTCACCTCTGAAGCCGTGTTTGTGTATTACGGCAGCACCAACCCGGGTGTCAGTGAGGCCACGGTGGGCGACACCGTGCGTGTAAGCGCCACGGTGGGTGAATACCAAAAGAATACTCAACTCGCCAGCATCACAGACTTCACAGTCATCGCGGACCGCAGCAACACGGCCGCGCTGCCCGCTGCCGTCAGTGTGACGCTGCCGGTGGCCGAGTCCTTTAGCTGGGAGTCGGTCGAAGGCATGCGGGTGGAGGTCAAATCGGCCACCACCAACGGCAATCTGGTGGTGACCGACAACTATGTGCTCGGCCGCTACGGCTCGGTGACCCTCACCTCTGACGAGCTCTTGGTGCAGTACACCCAGCAAAGCGCGCCCAGCATTGCAGGCTTTACCGCCTACTCGGCCGTCACCCAGCGCGACCAGATTGTTCTGGACGACGGCATCAGTGCGCAAAACCCAGCTGCAGTGTTTGGCCGCGGTGGGCAAGCGCTGTCGGCGAGCAACACCTTGCGTGCCGGCGACACCACCGCCAGCGTCGTGGGCATCGTGGACCAGTTCGACAACGGCACCGCACCGGCCTACGAGACCACCTACCGCGTGCAGTCCACCGCCACACCCGTGTTTGCGGGCACGGCCAGGCCGACGGCCGAACAGTTGCAAACTGCTTTGGGCACGGCCGAGCTCAAAGTGGCTTCGGTCAACGTGCTGAACTTCTTCAACACCTTGGGCACGGCCAACTTCAACAACCCCAATGGCAGCGCCTTGGCTGGCCGGGGTGCCGACAACCAGGCCGAGTATGGGCGGCAGTTGGAGAAGGTGGTGGCCAATTTGCTGGGCCTGGACGCCGATGTCTACGGCCTGATGGAAATTCAAAACAACGGCTATGCCGACGGCGTCAGTGCGCTTGACGCACTGGTCGATGCGCTGAACGCCAAAGTGGGCTCGGCCAAGTTTGCCTATGTGGCCGGCCCGTTTGATGACGGCAGCACCAAGGCCGGCGATGCCGCCACCGCCGGTGACGACGCCATCATGGTCGCCCTGGTCTATGACAAAACCGCTGTGGAGCCTTTGGGCCGCGCCGCTGTGCCCGACGCCGTCACCTACGACGCTTTTGGCGCTGCCTTTGGCAACCGTGTGCCGCTGGCGCAGACCTTTAAAAGCTTGGCCGATGGCGAGACCTTCACCGTAGCAGTCAACCACCTCAAGTCCAAGGGCAGCGTGATTGATGCCGACACCGGCGACGGCCAGAGCGCCAACAACCTGGCGCGCATGGAAGGCGTGAAGGACCTGAGCGCCTGGCTGGCCACCAACCCCACGGGCGCGCCAGATTCCGACCTGCTGCTGATTGGTGACCTCAATGCCTACGCCAAGGAAAGCCCCATCAGCTTCTTGGAAGGCGCGGGCTACAACCTGGTCTCCGGCGGCCTGTCTTACTCCTTTGACGGGCTGTGGGGCTCGCTGGACCATGCGATGGCCAATGCCTCCATGGCGTCCCAGGTAACCAAGTCTGTGCTGTGGACCAGCAACGCTGAAGAGCCGGTGGTGCTCGACTACAACACCAACTTCAAGTCGTTGGACCAGCAGACCAGCTTTTACGCCGCCGACGCCTACCGCGCCAGCGACCACAACCCGGTGCTGATTGGGCTGAACCTGTCCGCCGACACCACAGCGCCTGTGCTCCAGTCGGCTCGAGTCGACGGCAACACGCTGACGCTCAGCTACGCCGAGTACCTGAAGCCAGACGCCTTGCCTGCGGCCAATGCCTTCTCACTCACGGTCAACGGCCAGGCCGGCCCGGCCGTCACGCAGGTGGCGGTGCTCGGGCAAACCGCCACCCTGACCCTGGCCACTGCGGTCCTGGTGGGGGAAACCGTCACGCTGGCCTACACCGACCCGTCAAGCGCCAACGACGCCAACGCGCTGCAAGACCTGGTGGGCAACGACGCCGTGTCGCTGCCTGCGCAGGCCGTGGTCAATGCCACGGTGTCAGACACCACCGGTCCTGTGCTGAGCTCCTCGACCCCGGCCGCCATGGCCACCGGCGTGGCGCCCACAGCCAACGTGGTGATGAACTTCAACGAGCCGTTGGTCAAGGGCAGCGGCACCATCACCATCCGCCACCAGATCAACGGCCTGGTGCTTGAGACCCTGGACGTCACCTCCGACCGGGTCACCGTCTCGGGCAGCAGCGTCACCATAGACCCTGTGAAAACACTGGCGCTGGGCAAAGGCTACGCCGTGGAGATCTCAGCCGGTGCCATTGAAGACGCCAAGGGCAACGACCATGCGGGCTTGGTAGGCGCGGATGCGCTGAAATTCACGGTGACGGCTGGCACACCGGTGTTTGTCAGCGAGATCCACTATGACAACGTGGGAAATGACAGCGGGGAGGGTGTAAGCATCTTCGGGCCTGCGGGGACCAACTTGGCGGGCTGGAGCGTGGTGCCTTACAACGGCTCGAACGGCCAGAGCTACACACCCCTGGGCAGCCTCAGTGGCACCATCGACAACGAGAATAACTCTGGATTTGGCGAATTGACTTTCGCCATCACGGGCCTGCAAAACGGTGCCCCGGATGCCATCGCACTCGTCAATGCCTCTAACCAAGTCGTGCAGTTCCTCAGCTACGAAGGCAGCTTCGCGGCGACCAATGGGCCGGCCATCGGCCTGACCAGCACCGACATCGGTGTCAGCCAATCGGGCACGGAGGCCGCTGGCCTGACGCTGCAAATCGGGGGCACCGGCACCCTGTATGAGCAACTGGCCTGGGCTGCGCCATCCGCGGGCTCACAGGGCACCATCAACACCGGCCACACCTTACCGGCCGTGCCCAGCAGCACGCTGGGCGTGGGCGACCTGGTCTTCCTGGGCGCCAACGGCGATGCGACCGATGCTTTCGCCTTTGCAATTCTCAAAGACATCGCTAAAGACACCAAGATTGGTTTTACGGACCGGGACTACAGCGAAGCGAACGGCATGCCGGCCTCCGGAGAGTCAGCTTTCATCTGGACAGCCGACACAAACTACGCGGCCGGCACCATCGTGACGATTCAGCCCGACGCGGCCAGCGGACCGCTGGCGGACAAAGGCACGGCACTCGGCGCTAAGGGCGGCTTGAGCGCTTCAGGCGAGACGGTTTATGCCTTCCTCGGTGATATCGCTGCGCTGGCCAATGGTTCGGCAGGCGGCGTGACCGTAACCCAGTTGCTCGCCTCACTCAACGTGGGCGGCGCCGCTGCAGGCGATGTGCCGGCTTCTATCGGCGCCACCTCGGTGAGCCTGAGCTTGGACAACGCGCGCTATTCGGGCGGTTACGACTTCAATGACCTGCCTGCCTTCTTACTCGCCGCCGACAACCCTGCCAACTGGCAGACCAGCGATACCTTGGCATTTGCCTTGGTCAACAACAGCTTGTTCCCTGTCTAAAAAGCGTGTCACGCCAGCTTGACTGCGCTTGAGCGCAGCCAAGCTGGCAGGGCTTGAACAGGTGCGCAGGCCGGTGGCGGGGCTTGCCTGCCACCCTATCAAAAGGCCAAATGCGTCAAATTCAGGCCCAAAAGCACCGGGTCAGCGCCCTGTGGGCGAAGTTGCCAAGACAGCGCCACGCCTTGCCACCACAGGCCTTGATTGGGCATCAGTGGCTGGGCCTCATCGCCGCCTATCTGCCACTGGCCTTGCAGCGCCATGAACAGGCCCTGGCTGTGGGCTGGCCAGTCAAAGGCGCTGCGCACAACTTGCACTTGGGCGCGGCACACGGAGCGGCGCGTCAGGACGTTGAACACTTGGCAAGCCCCATCCAGCAAATGGCCTTGAATGGCCAAATCTCCAGAAAACGCAAAGGGCGACAGCGGCGTACTCAAGCGATGCTGAACTTGGCCCCCCTCGCTGCGCAACTGCACCCCCACACCGTCGATCAAGGTGATCACCCTGTCAATGCCGGGAAAGGCGGAAAAAGGCCCATCGCTGTCAATTTGAGCAACGCTCACACGCCAATCAAAATCATCCAAGCTGGCGCCCGCGGGTTGCCAAAGCACTTCGCGGGTCAGGCCACCGCCGTTTTTCCAAGGCGTTGCAGGCAGGTCTTGCAGGTCAAATCGGTGCCGTGTCATGGGGATAAAAGAATCGTCAAATGGCCCCCATTGTGGCGGATGAACGCGCTACCACCCCTAGGCCTTGTGGCCCATTTTGCCCAGTCGTTTGAACGTGCTCAGAAAAACGAGGGCATGGCCACATCGGCTGGGCGACAAAAAAACCACGAGCTCTTTCGAAACGCGCGGGTCTAACAACTTTACGCTCAATGGAGCCGACTTTCGGGTGGCTTGAGCCAATTGCTCTCGCACTTGGATTGCGTGCATTGTGAAAGGCTTTCGCAGAAAAAAATGCTGGTACTCGGCCATCGGGTGCAACCGATTGACTGCCTGCTTTTGCAAAGGCCGGGTGAATCAGTCGTTTGGCCTGCGCAGAACGGGCACAAAAGCGGGAGCGCCTCTTAGATGCGGGCGATGAGCAGCGCCCACAGGATGTGCGCCGGGCGTTTGGGCTGCTCGGCATTGGGTTAGCAGGGAACGCCTGAGCCACCACGCCCATGGGATCCCCTGTTCTGTTTCCTACGTGACCGATGTACACAACAAAGAGTGGGAACTTTCCTTGACAAAGGGAAAAACCGTCATGGATGTGTCTTACCAGTCCAAACCCAGCAGCTTTTACGGTCTGAGGTAACGCGCGTCGGCCATCCTAAACGGTCAAGGCACGTTCATGGTTTGGACCGGGAATTGGCAAAACCATCACGGGGGATGACCGAGTTCGCTCCCTGAGCGGCAGTGTCAATTTCAGGACCACTTTTGATGTCTCCCATCGCCTCAACGAAAAGACCAAGTTGGGCATAGGTTTGATGCACATCAGCAATGGCGGCTACGAAGATCCGAACCACGGTCTAGAAGCGCTTCGATTCACCTTGGGTCGCGATTTTTAACCTGCGTCAAAGTTGCTTGCGCCCCGGATCGCCGCATTCGGCGAAAAAAGCCCTTCAAGCCGTGCGTCTTGAGGGGCTTTTCCAAAACCACAGTGACCGAACAGTGGCTTGCAGGCCCACAGATTGGCACTTTGCTCGCGTTGCCCCTCAGTGAATCGGGTTTTTCGATCCCATCGGCCGGACCAGCATGCTCACGGCGCTGGCGCTGGGTGCGTCGTCGAGTTTGCTCACATCGGTTGAAAACACATAGCCGCTGCCGCGCACGGTTTTGATCAGGGTGGGGTTTTTGCCGTCGTCCTGCAAACGCAGGCGCAGGCGGCTGATTTGCACGTCCAAAGACCTGTCCAGGGGGCCGAGATCGCGCCCCCGGGTTTGCTCCATCAGCTGTGTGCGGTCCAAGGTCTCGCCCGCATGTTCGGCAAAAAAACGCAACAAATTAAAGTCCATGCTGGTGAGCAAAACGGTTGCGCCTTCGGCATCGGTCAGTTGGCGCTCGAGCAAATCCATGGTGAAACCTGAAAAACACAGAAAACGCGCTTTGTCTGAGGCGTTGCTGAAGTTTGTGCGCCTGTGTACAGCCTTGATGCGGGCCAACAATTCACGCGGGTTGTACGGTTTGGCGATGTAGTCATCTGCACCCAACTCCAATCCGACGATGCGGTCGGTATCGTCCGAGCTGGCGGTCAGCATGATGATCGGTACCTTGGATTGTTGGCGAACGGTTTGGCACAAGGTAAAGCCATCGGTGTCCGGCAGCATCACATCCAGAATCACCAAGCACAGATCATCTTTGTAGAGCTCAAACTCAGCCAAGAAACTGTGGCCGTCATCGGCTGATCGCACTTCATATTGGTATTTTTCTAAGTACGACTTGAGTAATCGCAGGCTCACTTTGTCGTCATCAACGATCAGGATGGTGCGGGACATGGGATTTCAGTTTGGATTCGGAACGTCAGTTGACTGGTTCTGGTGCGACGTAAACCCTGGTGGGGTCCGTAAGTCTGCTTTCTCCCCCAGGTGATTCATGTCGATAGCTGTTGATTTGTAATTTTTCCTTACGTCTTGTTTGAGTCCCTTTTTTGCCTGCATCCATGCTGCCTGAGGGGCGCGCTGATCGGTGTAATGAAATGTTGGCATACGAATTGAGGTGTTTTAGAAAAGTCTATATAAATCAAAGGTTTATAAATTGTTACGGACTTTATTTTCTGTTATTTGTTAACTTTGATTTTACATATCTTAAAGCATAACCTCCGCTTCACTGATGGGTTTTCCCATGTGCCGGTTCTGGCAACGGGATTTAACCCACGTTTCGCAGGGGTTTTGAGATGTCATTTCTGTCCACCGCTACGTTCCTTCCCGCTTCGTCCGTTTCGTGCGTTCGCCGGGTCACTCATTTCATGGGCAATTCCCTGGCCTTGCCCGCCCAGTGGGCTTGCATCCTTGTGTTGTGGAGCGGACTGTCCTGGGGGCAAGAAATTCCTTGGCATTTGGGGCGCGTCGGTGGTGCGCAGGCGGCACCCTCGGCCATCAACACCGCCACTAATCAACCCGGACCGCATCGCATTGTGGTGGCGGTGATTGACAGTGGCGTGATTGCCAGCCATCCCAGCTTAGAAGGCCAGTTGCTGCCCGGTTACGACATGGTTTCAGGACGCAACAATTTGCGCAACAGCCGTTCCGGTAATTTCAACCCCGATGAGCGGAATGTCCAGTGTGGCGAACGCTTGCTCTCTGCTTCATTTCGCGTTCATGGCACCGAGGTCGCCAGCCTGATCGCCGGCAACGGGGTGGGGGGTGTTTGGGGCGTGAATCCCGCTGCCAAAATTGTGCCTGTGCGGTTGTTTGGCGCCTGCGCCACCTCACGCCAAGACTTGCTGGACGCCATTGCCTGGGCTGCAGGTTTGCCGGTCAAGGACGTGCCAGACAACCCCCATCCAGCGCGCATCATCAATTTGAGCTTGTCCGGTGGTTATGCCTCGTGCGGCGCTGATTTACAGCGATTGATCAGCCGCGTGTTGGAGCAAAACATCTTTGTGGTGGCCGCTGCAGGCAATAACTTCCATAAATCCTTGCAAGAGCCTGCCAATTGCAAAGGCGTGATTTCGGTCGGTGCGCTGGATGCAAACAACCACATCGCGCCTTATTCAGCTCTGGACCCGCGCACGGTGGTGTATGCGCCAGGCGGCGGGCCAGCTTTGTCAGGCCATGGTGAATGGTCGGTGAACAAACTCAAAGTGGCCAGTTACGAACCTAATTTTTTTGGCCAAGACCGCCCCTCATCGCAACACCGCGGGGTCGGTACCAGTTACGCCGCGCCCATCGTGGCGGGTTTTATTTCGCTTTGGTTGTCGCACCATCCGAGCAAAACACAGGCCGATTTTATGAATGAAATACACCAGTTTTCTCGCCAGGTCGAGCCTGTGGCTGCCTGCGCCAGCTGTGTGCCGCGCGGGCTGGCCGGTCTGCCAGTCATGAAGGGCTCATGACGGATAGGAAATCCAACCGCACGATCACCCTTGTTGAATTTTTTGGTTTATGAAAACCTGCTCATTTGGATCTGCGTGGCTACTTATAAAGGGCCAACTGACCGAGATTTTTAGCTAAACGCATTTTGGGCGGCGACAAGCGCAGCCCTGCCTCTCAGCGTTGACCAAACCGCTGTTGTCTTCCCTTACCAACTGCACAGCGAGCGGTTGGGCAGAATGCAAACGGCCCTGAGTCAGCCGTTTGCCGGTCACGAGGCCCTGCGCCCGAAGTCGCAGCGCTTTCAGTCTGTCTTGAACGACTTGACCCCCAAAGGGCGGGCGCAGTTTCTGGACCACCCAGGACAAAGTCTTGCTTGGTCAACAGCGTTTGCGGCCTGTCATTTGGGCGTCGCACACCTACGCTAAAAAGGCAAAGTGAACAGCAAAAACCTTTCAGCGCTTGACATGGATTTCGTGCCCACGCCTTGGCACGGCCAGATCGCCCTGTCTTCCTGCCCTGGAAGGGGTGATTCCGCGGCTGCACCCGAGGAAATTTTGGTCGCAGACGTCGAGCATTTGAAACAGCAGGGTATTCGCACCGTGGTGAGTTTGCTTGAAACCGCTGAACTCGAGCGACTAGGTGCCAAAAGCCTTTCGCACCATTTGGGACTGCACGGCATCACTTGGCACCAACTGCCCGTGGTGGATTTTGGCGTTCCCACCTTGGCGGTCACAGCCCAATGGCGTCGCTTGATACCAGCCTTGACCCAAACCCTGCAATCAGGCCCAGTCTTGGTGCATTGCGCGCACGGCAAGGGCCGATCAGGGACCTTGGTCGCTACACTTTTCAAGACTTGGGGTTGGACCACTGACGAGGCCGTGAAGCATGTCCGAAAGCACCGCCCCGGCGCGATTGAAACCCTCAAGCAAGAGGCTTACGTGCAAGCCTTTGAGTTGCCTCGATAAGCCTGAGCGAGCAGACATGCATCTGCCTCAAAGGTGATGATTGTCCATCAATGCTGGGACTGACCAATCACCTTGAAACGCAGTTTTGAGCAGAGCCAATCGATGGCCGAGACGGTCACCAAAATCATCAAAATGACAAATGAAACTTGCTGGAACTCCAGCGTGCGAATTTGCTCTGACAAAATGAGCCCGATGCCGCCCGCGCCCACAATGCCGATGATGGTGGCACTTCGGGTGTTGGATTCAAAGTAATACAACACTTGGCTCAAGAACACAGGCAAGACTTGCGGAACGATGCCAAAGCGAATCTGCTGAATACGGCTGCCACCTGTGGATGTGATGCCTTCCACCGGTTTGCGATCAGCGGCCTCAATGGCTTCGGAGAACAACTTGCCAAAGGAACCCAGGTCGGAGCAAATGATGGCCAACACACCGGCAAATGGACCCAAACCCACCACATTGATCCAGAGCAAGGCCCAGATCAGCGTGTCCACGCCGCGCAAAGTGTCAAAGGTACGGCGTGCCAAAAAGTGCATCACGAGGTTGATTCTGGTGTTGCGGGCCGCCAATGAGGCCAGTGGAAAAGCCAATATCGCCGAAATCAATGTTCCCAAAAACGCAATGGCCACGGTCTCAGCCATGGCGTGCAGGTAACGCAGCAAAGTCGGGCCCCAACCGGGGTCCGGTGGGAACATCAGGCGGGTGACGTCGAACAGTTTCGAGACACCACTGAAGATCCGCGCGAGGCTGAAATCCAGGCGATAAAAACTCAAAATCAACAAGACCAGCATCGTCACCAGCAACGTGATGGTGATCACGCGGCGACGGGTCACCATGCGGAAATGCTGGGGGTATTTGGTGATTTGGGCGTCCGAGGTCATGCTTTGCTTTCGGGGCCCGAGCCGATCAATTGGTGGCGCAGTTTGTCTGTCAAGCTGTCGATCACCACCACGGTGAGGATGATCAAAATCAAAAGCGCACTGACATCTGCGTAATAAAATTTACGTATGGCCGAAATCAAGGTTTCGCCAATGCCGCCTGCACCCACAAAACCCAAAACGGCGGCTCCCCGCACGTTGATTTCAAAGCGCAGCAGGGCGTAGCTGGCAAAGTTGGACATGACTTGAGGCAGCACCGCAAACCGGATTTTTTGAACCCAATTGGCACCCGTGGCCACCACACCGTGGATGGGTTTCATGTCGATGTTTTCGACCACTTCGGCAAATAATTTACCCAAAGCACCCATGGTGTGGATGGCGATCGCCAAAACGCCGGCCATGGGCCCCAAGCCGAAAGCCACCACAAAAATCAATGCAAACACCAATTCCGGAACGGTTCTGCAAAACTCCATGAAGCGTCGAGTGACAAAAACCAAGGCCTCCGAGTGGGTCACGTTTTTGCTGGCCGTGAAGCAAAACAAGACGGCACCCAATGTACCTAAAAGCGTGCCTACGTAGGCCATCATCAAGGTCTCACCCAGCAACGCCATCCACTTGTTCAGACCCCAAAACCATTCAAACGGGTCGCGTATCACCGCTTGCCCGGATTCCAAATAAAAAATGCGGCCAATGTAGCTGGTGAAGTTGCCGATGTTGTCGTAAAACTTCACCAAGTCCACCTCGGCCATCCATGCGGCCAACATCGAGAGCAACAAAACCATGGCCACACCGCTTCCGAATTGCTGGCGACGCCGAAGGGTCGACAGCTTGTAGGCCTGCAACAAGGCGTTGTGTTCGGGGTGATTGACCATGGTGAGTGCTGGGGTGGCAGGAATTACTTCTTGCGCAGGTTGTCCACAAACTTGTTCATGGCCACTACAGGCTCAAACTCAGCGTGGGTCACTTTGACGAAGGGTTCGTTTTTGCCGTCAGACAGCTTGTCAAAAGCAGTCTTGTTTTTCACATGGGCTTGCAAGAAGGCTTGCTCGATTTTGACTTTCAGATCGGCTGGCAAGCTGTCCAAGTAAGCCACTGGCGAAGCGGGGATCAGGTCCGACTTGAAGATTATGCGGAAATCGTTTTTCTTGACCATGCCCTTGGTGACCATGCGCATGAGTTCAGAGTCTTCTTCGTTGTTCCACCAGTTCGCGGCGGCATCCACAGTGCCTTGGTTCAGGGCCATCACGGCATTCACATGGCTGCCGGTGTAGACCACTTTGCCGAAATAGTTGTCTGGGTTGATGCCCATTTTGTCCAAGGCGAAACGTGGCACCACGTTGCCCGATGTGGAGTTGGGGTCGACCAGACCGAAGTTTTTGCCCTTCAGGTCTTCGATCTTTTTGTAGGCCGAATCGGCTTTCACATACACCACGGCGTAATAACCGCGCACGCCACCTTTGGCTGTTTCGGTGACAAAGGGGGTGATGTTGGCACCGGTCATGCGGGCACGGGCGTAGGCGGTCGGGCCGTAGTAACCAATGTGGATCTGACCGGCACGTTGGCCTTCGATCACGGCAGCGTAGTCAGCGGCCACGCGCAAGGTCACTTTCACGCCAGTTTCTTTGGACAGGTATTCCAAAAAGTCTTTGTAACGGTCGGCCACCATAGAGGCGTTTTCAGCGGGGACAACGGCGAACACCAGCTCTTTGGGAGCGGCTGTTTGGGCTTGAGCGCCCGTGGCGAGCACTGCAGCAGCAATGGCGATCAGGTTGCGACGGTTCAACATGGATAGTCCTTCAGATGAAAAAATGCCATAAATGGCGTGGGGAGGAAAAAAAGGGGGAAGCTCAGGCGTGGACCAGCATCTCAACGCTGGCCATGTCGGTGTCGCTCACTTGAGAGGCCTCAACGCCATAAAGTTGGCGCACAAAAGGCTCTGTCAGCTGGGCTGGCGCGCCGTCAAAGACCACTTCGCCTGCGGTCAAGCCCACCAAACGGTCACAATATTCGCGAGCGATGTCCAAAGAATGCAGATTGCACAGCACGGTGATACCGTACTCTTGGTTGATGGTTTTGAGGGCGTCCATCACCGCTTTGGTGTTTCGCGGATCAAGAGAGGCGATCGGTTCATCGGCCAAAATGATTTTGGGTTCCTGGATCAGGGCCCGGCAAATGGCCACGCGTTGCTGTTGGCCGCCCGAAAGTTGATCGCAGCGCTTGGCGGCAAACTCGGCCATGTCAAAACGCTCGAGTGCTGCCAAGGCGCGGACTTTGTCTTCGACGGACCACAGTTGCAGCACCGATCTCCATGTGGGAACTGTGGAAAGGCGGCCCATCAAGACATTCGTCAGCACGTCCAAGCGACCCACCAGGTTGAACTGCTGAAAAACCATAGCGCATTGACGACGCCATTCGCGCAAAGGCGCTCCAGTCAAATCTGACACTGACGTCAAATCCATCTTGATGCTGCCGGAGGTGGGGTCTTCCAAGCGGTTGATCATGCGCAACAAGGTGGACTTGCCCGCACCAGAGCGACCGATCACGCCAACAAAACTGCCCGCGGGCACCGAAAGGCTGATGCCATTGACCGCACTGAGGTTCCCGTAACGCTTAACCAAGTGGTCGATATATAACATTTCCAATGCTTTCGGCTGACGCTAAAAGCTCAGATCATGTGTTTTTACTATGTCAAATTGATGAAATTGATCAGGCGTCTTAACTTTGGCGAATGCACCCCTCACAGCCCAAGCCCCGTCTGACCCTTAACCAGACAGCAAGTGTTGCATTGGCTTTCGGAGTGTTCTCCAAGCCCTTACATCTCAGAGGCAGCACATTCCCCGCCATGCTGGCCCTGCGCTGGGCCAACCCATCACAGCGCCACTTGGCGCAGTGACGCCGCGTAATGGTCCAGACCGGGTACAGCCTTGGCGGGCACTTTGGCCAAGTCGTCGTACCGGCGCAGGCGCACCGCTTCTGCCGCAAACGGCTGCAACATGAAAGCTTGGCCTTCGGCCTCGTTGAAAACACCGCCTTGATGCTCCAGGCTGTGCTTGGAGGCCGCTGACAAAGACGCCCAATACGAGGGATCGATCAGGCACAGATAACGCTTGGCATCCACATGCAAGCGGATGGGCTCGAGCACCGCATCGGAGAACAAGCCGCGCAAAAACGGCAGCGCCATGTACTGGTGCAGGTCATCCTGGTCGGTGTTGTTTTCTTTCACACCCAGCCGCTCGGCAGCCAACAAATGACCCAAATCGTGCAGCAAAGAGGCGACCACGGTTTCGGAGGTCTCACCCGCTTGCTCCGCCAAATGGGCACATTGCAAAGCGTGTTCGAGCTGGTTGATGGCTTCCATGCCGTATTGGTTTTGACCACGGCGTTCGAGCAAAGAAACCACTTCAGGCAAAGTCAGGGACATGGGTCAACTCCAAAAAAAACGATTGTTGCAAGGCGTTAAGGCCGGGGTTCACATCACACGCTGGCCTTCTCGCCAGACACTGCGCACCAAGGCATGGCGCTGACCGTTGGGCAGGGACACAAACCGCACCTGGATCAAATCGGCGCGCAAACCCAAGGCAATTTGGCCCCGGTCTGTCAGGCGCGTGGCTCTCGCCGGGTGGTGGCTCACGGTGGCCACGGCTTGCGGCAAGGTCAAGATGCCGTCGTCCACCAAGCGCACCACCGCGCTGAGCATGCTGCCTGGCACATAGTCTGAAGACAAGATGTCCAGCAAGCCCAGCTTGGCCAATTCGGCCGCAGACACATTGCCCGAATGCGATCCACCGCGAACCACATTGGGGCCGCCCATCACGGTCAGCAGGCCCAGCTCGTGCGCGGTGCGCGCGGCCAACACCGTGGTCGGAAACTCGGACATGCTGGCGCCTTCGGCATGGGCTTGCTGCACATGCGCGGCCGTGGTGTCGTCGTGGCTGGCCAGCGCCAGGCCGTGGGTTTTGCAGTAGTCAACAAAATAGGCACGGTGCGGTTGGGCGTAGCGTTCTTGCAACTCAGCGGCACGGATCACTTGGCGATCGAACTTTTCGTCTGACCAGCCTTTTTTGCCAATGTAATAAACACGGGCGACTTCGATGTTTTCCCACTGGCGCTGCCCGGGGGTGTGGTCCATCAAGGAAATCAGTGACAAACGTGGGTGTGCATGAAATGGCTCGAACAAGTCGATGGTGTTGGACGCTGGCAGCTCGCAGCGCACATGCAGGTGGTGGTCTGCGCGCAGCAGGTTTTCACGTGTGCACAGGTCCAGCGTTTCGAGCACGGTTTTCCAGTTGCCGCCCCGCACGCTTTCGGGGTCGGTGTCGCCCACGCCCAAAGCGTCAAACACCGTGGTGATGCCCGCGGCAGTCACCTCCGCGTCGTGGGCCAACAGTGCAGGCAAAGGGGCCCATTGCACTTTGGGGCGGGGCATCAGGTGGCGTTCAAAGTTGTCGGTGTGCATTTCGACAAAGCCGGGCATGAGGTGGTCGCCCTCCAAGTCCCAGCCTCCGCTGGTCTGTGCCCCTTGGTCGATGGCAGTGATGCGGCCATCGGCCACGGCCAAGCTGCCGTGCACCACCTCGGTGGGCAAGACCATGTTGGCATTTTTAAAAACGGTCGTACTCAAGTTGCACTCCTGAATTGGGCTACGTCCAAACGGCGCGTGGCCACGGCTGCGCCCACATGGGCGTCGTGGAAAATACCGACCAAAGCCGCCCCGCGCGCCACCGCCTCTTGAATAAGGTCGATCACCGTTTGGGTGTTGGCCGCGTCCAGAGAAGCGGTGGGTTCGTCCAGCAACAAAATGGGCCGGGGTTTGATCATGTTGCGGGCGATGTTGATGCGCTGCTGCTCACCGCCAGAGAAAGTGGCCGGGGGCAAGTGCCAAAGGCCTTCGGGAATGCGCAAGCGCGTCAACCACATGCGGGCTTGCTCGCGGGCAGCTTCTATCGCTGGTGCCTGCTCGGCACCGTCTTCGATCAAGGGCTCGGCCACCACGTCCAGCGCCGACACCCGGGGAATGACGCGCAAGAACTGGCTGACATAGCCCATGGTGTCGCGGCGCATGCGCACCAGTTCGCGCGGCGAAGCCTGCGTGAGTTCGAGCAAGCGGCCATCGGCCTGTTGCACCTCGATCTGGCCACTGGTGGCGCGGTAGTTCGCGTACATCAGCTTGAGCAAGGTGCTTTTGCCCATGCCCGATGGGCCATCGAGCACCACACACTCCCCGGCCGACACGCTCATGTCCACCTGGTTCAACACCTGGAGTTCGGCCCCGTTTTGGTGGTGCAGCGTGAAGCGCTTGGACACCTGTTTCATTTGCAGCATCATGGTTTGTTGGGCGGGTTCAAGGTTGCAAGACAGACGACACCAGCAACTGGGTGTAGGGGTGTTGCGGGTCGTCCAGCACCTGGTCGGTCAAACCCGCCTCGACCACGCAGCCGCGCTGCATGACCATCATGCGGTGGGCCAACAAACGGGCCACCGCCAGGTCGTGCGTGACGATGACCACGGCCAATTGCATCTGGCGCGTCAGCTGGCGCAGCATGTCCAGCAAACGCGCTTGCACCGACACGTCCAAGCCCGAAGTGGGCTCGTCCATGAACACCAAACGGGGGCTGGTGACCAGGTTGCGGGCAATTTGCAAGCGCTGGCGCATGCCGCCCGAAAACGTGCGGGGCGTATCGTCGATGCGCGCAGCGTCGATTTCTACCCGCGCCAGCCATTCTTGCGCGGTGCTGCGCAGCTGGCCGTAGTGGCGCTCGCCCAAGCCCATCAGGCGCTCGCCCACATTGGCGCCCGCCGAGACGTCCATGCGCAAGCCATCGGCGGCGTTTTGGTGCACGAAGCCCCAATCGGTTCGCCCCAGCAAACGCTGCTGTGCCTGGCTCATGGTGTAGATGTCTTGCAGCTGGCCGTCACGGCCCAAAAACTCCACTTGGCCCACATCGGGGCGGCTGCGGGCAGCAATGGCGTTGAGCAAGGTGGTCTTGCCCGAGCCGGATTCACCGACCACCGCCATGACTTCGCCAGGCCACAACTCAAAGCTGGCATCCTCCAGCGCGACGCGATCGCCATAGCGTTTGCCCACGCCACGCACGCGCAGCAAGGGCACTGAGTTGTCCAAAGTGGGCATGTCAAATCTCGATCAAAAAACTGTAGCCGTGGCGCTCAAAGCCCAGCGACTCGTAAAAAGCGTGGGCGCGCTCGCGCTTTTGGTTGGACGACAGCGCCAACTTGTAGCAACCTGCTTCTTGGGCCAAGGATTTGGCGTGGTCCATCATCAAGGCGCCTACACCTTGGCTGCGGTGCGCCTGATCGACCACCACGTCTTCCACCACCGCCGCAGGCGTGCCGCGGTGGGCCAGCATGTGCATGATGAGCAAGGCATAAGTGCCCAGCACCGGCCCTTGTTCGCCGCCTTTTCCTCCTTCACAGGCCACAAACAAGCGGTAATTCGGGTAGCGCTGGAATTGCTCAAAAATCGCCACGGCCTCTGGCAGTAAAAGCACATCGCCATCGTCCATGTCCGGCTGCGCGTACAAAGCCAGCACCTGGGACAAGTCGTCTTGCGTGGCTTGGCGAATGTGCAGGTTCATGGCTGGTCCTTGACCGCGCCGCCGATCTGGCCCGCCTCGTCTTGACGCGTCTGGCAATAGTCCGAGTCCGAGCACACATGACTGCGGCCCCCGGCGTCGTCGGTGATGATTTCGTCCAAAAACGAGTCTGCCGCGCCGCATTGGGCGCAAACGGCGTGCCATTTCTGGATTTCAAACGGGTGGTCTTCAAAGGCCAGGCTTTCGACCGCGGTGTAGGGCGGCACCGCGTAAATGCGTTTTTCTCGGCCCGCACCAAACAGCTGCAGTGCCGGATTCATGTGCATTTTGGGGTTGTCGAACTTCGGGATTGGCGAGGGCGACATGATGTAACGGTGGTTCACCATGACGGGGTAGTCATAGGTGGTGGCAATGTGGCCAAAGCGCGCAATGTCTTCGTACAGCTTGACATGCATCAGGCCGTATTCGGCCAGGCCATGCAGCGTGCGGGTTTCGGTTTCGCGTGGCTCTAGCCGCTGCATGGGTTCGGGCACAGGCACCTGATACACGATGATTTGGCCTTCGGTCAAAGGCTTTTCCGGGATGCGGTGGCGCGTTTGGATCAGCGTGGCTTCATGGGTGCGGGTGGTGGTGTCCACGCCGGCTGTTCGCTCAAAAAATCGGCGGATGTTCACCGCGTTGACCGTGTCGTCCGAGCCTTGGTCAATGACCTTGAGGACGTCGTTCGGTCCAATGACCGAAGCGGTGACCTGAATGCCGCCGGTACCCCAGCCGTAGGGCAGTGGCATTTCGCGTGAGCCAAACGGCACTTGGTAGCCCGGAATGGCCACAGCCTTCAAGATGGCGCGGCGGATCATGCGCTTGGTGCGCTCGTCCAGGTACGCAAAGTTGACATCGGGCGCGGTGCTGGCGTTTTGCACTTCGGCACTGATCTGCAGGCGGTTCATGGGGCCTCCTGCGGCAGCGCAGGGCTGGCTTGCTGCGCGCGCATTTTGCGCACCAGCTCCAGCTCGGACTGAAAGTCCACGTAATGCGGCAGTTTCAAATGCTGCACAAAGCCCGAGGCCTCCAGGCTGTCGCTGTGCGAGAGCACAAACTCTTGCATTTGCGCAGGCGACTCGATGGCTTCGCCAAGCTCCTCGGCCCGCAAAGCGCGGTCCACCAGGCTCATGGCCATGGCTTTGCGTTCGCTGTGGCCAAAGGCCAGGCCATAACCCCGGGTGAACTGCGGCGGCTCGGTTTTGCTGCCGGCGAACTGGTTGACCATTTCGCACTCGGTGATTTCCATGTCACCGATCGAAATGGCGAAGCCCAGCTCCTCGGGCACCACTTCAACCGCCACTTGGCCCAGGCGCACCTCGCCCACAAAGGGGTGGGTGTGCGCGTAGCCGCGTTGCGTGGAATAGGCCATCGCCAGCAAAAAGCCCTCGTCGCCACGCGCCAGGTTTTGCAAGCGGGTGGCCCGGTCTGCCGGAAAGCGCAAGGGCGACCGGGTCAGGTCCATGGGTGCCGGGTCGTTGTCGGGACAAGGTGTTTTTTCGATCAATCCTTCTTGGTTGAGCAAGTCCACCACGCGGGGCACGGCGGTGGGCACATCGACCAAGCCCTTGGGCGGTTCCTCAATCAGCGTGGTTTGGGCATTGGCCAGCAAACTGAAATCGAGCAAGCGTTGGGTGTAATCGTAGGTGGGGCCCAGCACCTGGCCGCCGGGCAAGTCTTTGAAGGTGGCCGAGATGCGCCGGTCCAGCTGCATGCGCGAAGTGTCCAAGGGGGAGGTGTTGCCCAAACGCGGCAAGGTGGCCCGGTAAGCGCGCAGCAAAAAAATGGCTTCCACCAAATCACCGCTGGCTTGTTTGATGGCCAAGGCGGCAAGCTCGGGGTCGTACACCGAGCCTTCGGTCATGACGCGGTCCACCGACAGTTTGAGCTGTTGGCGAATCTGGTCTACCGTGAGCTCGGGCTGCTGCGGATCGCCACGGCGCTGCTCAGCCAGCAGCTTGTAGCTGTTGAGAATGGCGGTCTCTCCGCCTTTGACGGCCACGTACATCTCAGGCCTCCTGTGAATTCAAAATGCGGGTGGTGCGCGGCAGGCCCACCACCTGGGTGGGTGTGGTCAAGAAGACATCCACACCCTGTGGAAAACGGCCGTGGTTGTCAGCCCACTGGGCTTGAAAGTCAGCCGCCAGTCCCTGCACTTGCAAGGTCTGCTGCGTGGCGATGCCGGGGCCTTGCAGCACCCAACCGGAGGCGCCGGCCTGCAGGCTTTGCACCTCGATCACGCAGGTGGCCGATTGGTCGGGGTAAGCATCGCTGCCTTGGCGCAGCTGGGCCAACGAGGGCCAGTTGGGGTCTTGGCCTTGACCATTGCCTTGATATTGGCCTTGGGCCAGCCAAAGGAACTGCGCTTCATGCGGGTCAGAGACACACAGGCAGCCGGTGTGAAAACGCAACCACGCTGTCGCGTCACTTTGGGCCAGCGATTCAGACATCCAGAGGGTGGTGTCGGCATCCAACAGGCCCAACAGCAAAAGGGCTGCGGCGCCATGGCCGCTCTGGGGCCATTGGGCGTCCATGGGCATGTTCAAGATCTGGCCGGGATGGGACAGCGCCTGCAAGGCCACACGAAACACCGCTTGGCTGCCAAAGGCCTCGCTGTCAAAGCCCGCCACCATCGACTGCATGGATTGCGCATTCATGAGGACTCCTCTTCATCGACGCCCGAGGCTTCACGCGCTACGGTCAGGAAATCCACCTTGGTGGTTTGTGCTTGCGCATGGCGGCGCGTTTGTCCCTCCTGTACATGGGCGCGCAAGGGGGCCAGCAAGCGCTGCTCCAGCACGGACCATTCGGCGGGGATTTGCAGCAAGGCATCGGCCACGGCTGCCAATTGGGCGTGGCGGTGGTTGCGGCCCATCACATAGGCCACGCCCACCGGGGTGTCCTTGAGCGCAGGATCTGGCGTGTTAGCGGCAGCGGGGGCCAAGCGCAGGGCGCAGCGCGTGACCGTCATCTCGCCCAGGTTGAACTTTTCGCCGGCGCCGCCCACGCGGCCTTGCACCATCATCAAGCCGGTTTCAGGCCGACGTAACCATTGGGGTGTGCTTTGGGTGTGGTCTGCCAGACCCTGCTCAAGCAGGGGCAACGGCGCGCGGGCCAGCAAGGCCATCCATTCGGCCCGGGGGTTCGCTGGCGCTGTCGCAGGCTTGTCAAATGATTGCAACATCGGCGTGGCATCCTGCATCTTGTCTATACAACTTCATAATAGCGCCAGTTTAGGTAACCCCTGTGTAGCTTTCATGACAAATCTGGTTTCTTCTTTGACCGCGCCAACTGAGGGCGCAGAACAAGCGTCTGAACGAGACAGCTTCTGGTCTCGCATTGCCCAACAACTGGCCGACGCGATTGGCCAAGGCGTGTACCGGCCCGGAGAGCGCTTGCCCTCGGAACATGCTTTGGCCGAGCAGTTTGGCGTGAACCGCCACACCATCCGCCGTTCGTTGGCCCACTTGGACCAGCGCGGTCTGGTGCACGCCACGCAGGGGCGCGGTACTTTTGTCGAAGCTTTTGCCGTCGATCTGGCCTTGGGCAAACGCAGCCGGCACCGCCAAAGCCTGGCCCAAGCCGGTTTGCGGGGCGGCTTGCAGGTCATGCACGCCCAAGAGGTGGCCGCCAACGCCGATCAGGCCCTGGCCTTGCAAGTGGCCCTGGACAGCCCGTTGCTGTTTTTGCAGGTGCTCGGCGAAGGCGCAGGCCAGCCCTTGCATGTGAGCGAGCGCTACTTTCCTTTGCCCCGGTTTACCGGCCTGGCCGAGATCGTGCAGGCCAGCGGCTCGATCACCACAGGCTTTGCGCAACTGGGCGTGGCCGATTACCAAAGGCAAGAAAGCCGCATCAGCGCCCGCCTGCCCAGCAAAGAGGTGGCCCGATGGCTCAGCCAATCCAGCACACGTCCGGTGATGCTGGTGAGCAGTGTGAATTTGGACCCCCATGGCGTGCCCATCGAATTTTCCATGGCCTGGTTTGCGGGCGACCGCGTGACGTTGACGGTGAAACACGATGAACCTTGAACAAGCTGCGAACCCTTATCGCTGTGCGGTGTACTTTGTCCCCGAGGTGCATGGCGATTGGTGGCACGCGGGCAGCCAATGGCTGGGCCGCTGCGCAGCCAGCGGCGTCACTTACCCGCCACCGGTCATTGACGGGGTGGATGCCACGGTCTTTCAGGCCTGCACCGCCGCCCCCCGGCGCTACGGCTGGCATGCCACCTTGAAAGCGCCCTTTCGCTTGGCCGCTGGGCAAAGCCTTCTCACGGTGCAAAGCGCCCTGCGTGATCTGGCCCACCGCCTGCCCGCGTTTGACATGCCCCCGCTTCAAGTCACCCGCATGGGAAGCTTTTTGGCGCTGGTGCCGCAAGGTGACCTCTCTCAGATCCAGGCCACCGCCGCGGCCTGTGTGACTGAATTGCACCCCTTGGCCGAGGCCCTGAGCGAGGCCGATTTGGCACGTCGGCGCAAAACCCGATTGACGCCAGAACAAAACCGCCTGTTGCTGGCTTGGGGCTACCCCTGGGTGCTGGACGAGTTTCGCTTTCACATGTCTTTGACAGGCCCCTTGAACGATCTGTCCCCTGACGCTCAAAACGCCGTTCAAGCTGCGGCGACAACGCATTTTGAAGGCCTGCCGAACTGCCGCTTTGGCCACTTGGCCTTGTTTGTGGAACCCCAAGCGGGGGCCGATTTTGAGTTGGTCGACACCATGGCCTTGTCCGCATGAACCGGCGCCTGATTTACGTGATGGGGCCTTCGGGCGCGGGCAAAGACAGCGTGCTGGGTTGGTTGCGCGCAAACCTGCCGCCCGGAATACAAGTGCACTGGGCCCAGCGCACCATCACCCGTCCCGCTTCAGCGGGCGGAGAGGCGCACGAAGCAAGTGACGCAGAGGGCTTTGAGCATTTGCGCAGCCAAGGCGCCTTTGCGCTGGCATGGCAAGCCAACGGTTTGCATTACGGCATCAGGCACACCGAGTTGGCGCGTTTGCAACAAGGGCACTGGGTGCTGGTCAACGGCTCGCGCGGCCACTTGCCGCAAGCCTTGCAAAGCCATCCGGGCTTGCAAGTGGTGCACATCACCGCCGACCCCGCGACCCTGGCGCAGCGCCTGACCCAGCGCCAGCGCGAAACGCCCGAAGAAATCCAACAAAGGGTTGCGCGTGCAAGCGCCTTTGCGGTGCCCGAAGGGGCGATTGAGATTTTGAACAATGGCTCCCTTGCAGAAGCTGGACGTGCACTTTTACGCGAAATCGAAAGTTGTGATGCAAAGGATAAGGAACAAGTAAGCCAAACGGCCCCGACGGGCCGTTTTTGACTCAAGTTACCATGGCCGCTCAGGCGGTCACACCCTTCGCGTTCTCCACGTACTCTTCAATTTGGTTGAAGTTCAGGTACTTGTAGATCGCTGCATTGTCTTTGTTCACGATGCCCATGGCTTCGTGGTACTCCGCCACCGTGGGGATGTGGCCCAGCTTGGACGCAATGGCTGCCAACTCGGCACTGGCCAAGAACACGTTGGTGTTCTTGCCCAAGCGGTTGGGGA
>Ga0247832_1002638_pt1 | contig 26802 bp, 24 predicted proteins | sample LaCruzMarch2015__10_FD_192407 | JGI IMG/M metagenome (GOLD analysis project Ga0247832, IMG submission 192407) | Freshwater microbial communities from meromictic Lake La Cruz, Castile-La Mancha, Spain - LaCruzMarch2015_4m | ecosystem: Environmental > Aquatic > Freshwater > Lake | place: Spain... | reverse complement strand
GATGGCACCTTCCGGGTGCAGGTGCCCTTCCGCGATGGCCAGCAGCTCTATCCGATCGAGGCCCTCGCCGCCGACGGCGAGCAGAAGCGCAGCATCACCATGGAGTTCCGCCGCTCGACGCCGGAAGACAACAGCAACCCCGCCAGCCAGGCCGTGGCCGAGTGGTTCTGATGGACAGCACCGCCAGCTCCAACCGCGGCCTGCTCAAGCTGGTCGTGGCCCTGACTCCCATGGCCGGCACCATCCTCTTCCCGCTGGTGGTGCCGATCCTGATGCTGCGGGTCAGCATCGCCTCCGGGGTGATCGCCGCGGTGGTGATCGGCACGCTCTGGTTCGCCGCCATGCTCCGCACCTCGGAGATACCCTGCCACCACTGAGGCACCTCAGTGGCGACCGCCACCGGGAAGGCTGAAGCAGCGGACTGTCCCGCGCCCTCCAGCCCATGGCCCCTGCTTTCTGCATCCGTGCCTTCCGGCCTGCTCCCGGGGCCCTCGCCGGCCTGGCGGTCCCCGTGCTCCTCGGGGGCTGCGGCCCCGCACCCGCCGCCCTGAGTGGCGGATCGCCCCAGGCCCTGCCCCTGCCAGCGGGCATCCGGGTGGCCTTCAACCACCGCGGCAACAGCCGCTACCGCAGCCCGATCAGCGGCCAATGGCGCCAGGGGGATGACCTGGAGGTGCTGCTGCTCGAAAGCATCCGCGAGGCCCGCCAGGAGATCCTGGTGGCAGTGCAGGAGCTCTCCCTGCCGGCGTTGGCCGAAGCCCTGGCGGAACGGCACCGCCAGGGCGTGCGGGTGCGGGTGGTGCTCGAGAACCTTTACAGCGCCCCCTGGAGCCAACAGCACCCGGTGGATCTGCCGCCCCACCAGCGCCAGCGCCAGTTGCAGCTGGCGGCCCTCGGCCAAGGGGACGCCGTTGCCGTGCTGCAGCGGGCCGGCGTGCCGGTGCTTGACGACACGGCCGACGGCAGCCGCGGCAGCGGCCTGATGCACCACAAGTTCCTGGTGGTCGATGGCCGGGTGGTCGTGACCGGATCGGCCAACTTCAGCCCCTCCTGCGTCCACGGCGATGCGGGCGCGCCCAGCACCCGCGGCAACGTCAACCACCTGCTGCGCTTCGACAGTCCCGCCCTGGCCGGGGTGTTCGCCGCCGAATTCGCCCGGCTCTGGGGCGATGGCCCCGGCGGCCAACCGGACAGCCGCTTCGGCATCGCCAAGCAAGCTGGCGGCGCCCAGGTGGTCGACGTGGCCGGCACCTCGGTGGAGGTACTCTTCACCCCCCACCGCCGCCGCGATCCCAACCACGGCCTGGCCTGGCTGGAGACCAAGCTGGCCAGCACCAACCGGCGCCTCGATCTGGCCCTGTTCGTCTTCTCCGGCCAGAACCTGGCCGACCGGCTGCAGGAGCTGCATGGCCGGGGCGTGAAGATCCGCCTGCTGGCCGATCCGGGCTTCGCCAACCGGGCCTTCAGCGAAACCCTCGACCTGCTCGGCGTGACCCTGCCCGACCACAACTGCAAGATCGAAGCGCGCAACCGGCCCTGGAGCCAGCCCCTGGAAGGAGTCGGCACGCCCCAGCTGGCCCGGGGCGACAAGCTGCACCACAAATTCGCCGTGCTCGATGGCCGTGCCGTGATCAGCGGCAGCTTCAACTGGAGCCCCAGTGCCGCGTTCCAAAATGATGAAACCCTGCTGCTGATCCGCTCCCCGTTGTTGGCGCGCCACTTCGAAGCGGAAGTCGACCGCCTCTGGCGCGGGGCCGAACTGGGCATCAGCGGCCGGCTGGCGCGTCGCATGGAACAGCGGCGGCGCAGCTGCGGCAGCGGAACGCAGAGGGCTGCCGAAGCCGCGCCCGGGGTGACGACTACGATTCCTTAACGCCTAGCACACGATCCATGGACCCGGTGTCCACTCCCGCCGCCACTCCCAGCGCCACCGCCAGCTCCCGCCAGGTCACCCCACGCCTGGATGCCATCAACCTGATGCTGCGGGACCTGCACACCCGCCACGACGAAATCCGCCACCGGGCCGCCTTCCGGGGCTGCACCAGCGAGCTTCTGACCGTTCAGCAGGAACTGGTCGACTACCTGCTCAAGATGAAGAACTCCCTCCAGGGGGCAGACACCCCCAACCCCGAGGAAGGCCTCAACTACAACTCCTTCACCTGAACAGCCCCTCTGGAGACGCCTCCGCCCGGGTGGTGGTGGTGGGGGCCGGTCCGGCCGGAGCCAGCCTGGCCCTGCTGCTGGCCCGCCGCGGCCTCCAGGTCGACCTGATCGAGGCCACCCTCCGTGGCGGCCGGCCCTTCCGCGGCGAGGGGCTGATGCCCAGCGGCCTGGCGGCCCTGGCCGCCATGGGTCTGGAGCCGCTGCCAGTGGCCGTGGCCCAGCGCCCCCTGACGGCCTGGAGCTTCTTCCTTGACGGCCAGCTCCTGTTCGAGGCGGCCGAGCCGATGGGCAGTCCCGTCCCCTGCACCCTGATCGACCAGGACTCCCTGCTGCGGGAACTGCTGAACCAGGCGGGCCGCCAGCCCGGCTTCCGCTGCCGCGATGGCCAGGCCGTCACCGACCTGCTGCTGCACAACGGCCGCGTTGCCGGGGTGCGTCTGGCGGACGGCACCGGCCTGGAGGCCGCCCTGGTGGTGGCCTGTGATGGCCGGGAGTCGCTGCTGCGGCGCAAGGCGGAGCTGGCGCTGCAGAGCGCCCCCAGCCCCCTCGACGTGCTCTGGTTCCGGCTCGAGGCCCCAGCGGCCGAGGCACTCGTGGGTTGGCTGGCCGGCCGCTTCGTGACCGTGGTGGGCGCCGCCGGCAGCTATGCCCTGTTCCCCTCCGCCCGCGGCGGCGTGCAGCTCGGCTGGGCGATCGCGCCGGGCCGACCCGCCCAGGCCCCCACCCCGGCCAGCCCCAGGGCCTGGCTGGAGCTCTGGGCCAGGGACGCCCCCGAGCCCCTGGCCCAGCGGCTGCGAGCCTTGGCAGAGGTGGCCGTGCAGGGGCCGGTGCGGCTGCCGGTGCGGGTGGGGCTCTGCCCGCGCTGGCAACGGCCCGGCCTGCTGCTGCTCGGCGATGCCGCCCACCCGATGAGCCCGCTGCGGGCCCAGGGGATCAACATGGCCCTGCGCGATGCCTTGGTGGCCGACCGGCACCTGGGACCCGCCCTGCTGGCGGGTGGACCTGCGGCCATTGAGGCGGCCACAGCGGCGATCACCGCCGCGCGGCTGCCGGAGATCCGGCGGATTCAACAGCTGCAGGAGCAGGAGGCCCGCCGGGCCGATCTGCTGCGGCGGCGGCATCGGCTGCGGGGTCTGCTGGCCCGCACCGCCCGCTGGAGCGGCCCCCTGCTGGAGCGGCGCTGGCGAGCCACGCAGCAGGAGTTGCGCCACGGCCGCGAAGCGATCGGCACGGCCCCTGAACGGCGGCCATGATTGGGGGACCTCCCCGCCAGCCATGGACCGGACCGTTTGCGTCACCCACCCCGGCCCACGCCGCCAGGGCCTGTCCCTGCCGCACCTGGCCCTGCTGGCGAGCCTGCCGTTCCTGGGGGCCTCACCGCTGCGGGCCGCGTCGGAGCCACCCCCCTTTCCGCCCTCCGCCGACTTCCGTTCCCTGCAGCTGATCACCCTGGCCTGCAGCCGCGAAAACACGGCGGAAGCCTGCGACAAGGCCCGCAGCCTGGCCAACCCCCTGCTCGACCACCCGCGCCTGCCCGCCAGCTGCAAGGACACGCTCTGGACCATCCGTCAGCGGTCGGTGGTGGCCGCCAGCAACAGCTTCGAGCGGCGCGAACCGATCGACCGGGCCGCCCGCAGCCTTACGGCCGTCTGCCGCCAGCAGTTGCCGGCAGCCAAGCCTGCAGGCAGCGATGCCCCGAAACCCCAGGGAGGCCTGAACCTGATCAGTCCCAATCAAAACTGAAGCGTGGACCGGTCAGCAGGCGCTGCAGCTCCTGGCTGAGGGCTGGGGACTTCCGGCCCCCGGTGCCTCGATCAACGCCAGCAACTGGGTCGACGTGTCGCGCAGGAAGGCCAGGCTCATCGGGGTCACGACCACAGCCTTGTCGGCCAGTTGGCAGAGGGGGTTGCGATCGCCGCTGGCCTCACAGCTGCTCGAGAGCCCCAGCAGGGCATTGGTGAGCTTGCCCCGCAGGCAGGATTCGGCCCCGGCTCCGGCCAGCACCGCCTCCGCGGCGGTGTGGGTGCGGTCGACCGCTTCGGCATAGGGAAGGGCCTTCGCGGCGCCCATCACCGCCGCCCGCGCCGAGGACAGGCTGAGCACGACAGTTCCGGCCACAGCGACGGCGGCGGTGGCACCGAGGGCAGCGGCCATGCGCAGGGCGGTGGGGAGCAACCGTGGCGCCATGGGGTCAATGCAATTCAGCCCACGCTAGCCAGCCCTGTCGACGCCACCAGCAGCAGGAGCGGGAACAATCGCCGGAGGTAACTTGGGTCGTCCCCGACTCCCCAGGACGCCGGCCATGGCGAAGACGACCGAGCTGCGTCAGGTGGCGCTGGAGCGCCCCTTCGACGACCAGAAGCCCGGCACCTCCGGTCTGCGCAAGAGCACCCGCCAGTTCCAGACCCCCCACTACCTGGAGAGCTTCATCGAGGCCTCCCTGCGGGTCGTGCCCGGGGTCGAGGGGGGCACCCTGGTGGTGGGCGGTGACGGCCGCTTCGGCAACATCCCGGCCATCAGCGTCATCGCCCGCATGGCGGCGGCCCACGGGGTCAGCCGCCTGATCACCACCACCGGCGGCATCCTCTCCACACCGGCCGCCTCTCACCTGATCCGCAGCCGCGGCGCCGTGGCCGGCATCATCCTGTCGGCCAGCCACAACCCCGGCGGCCTGGACGGTGACTTCGGCGTCAAGATCAACGGCGCCAACGGCGGGCCGGCTCCGGAATCGGTCACCGATGCCATCCATGCCGCCACCCTCAGCCTGGAGGGCTACCGGATCCTCGACGCCGAGCCCCTGAACCTGGACGTCCCCGGGACCACCAGCATCGGCGCGATGGTCGTGGAGGTGATCGACGGGGTCGACGACTACGTGGCGTTGATGCAAAAGCTGTTCGACTTCGACCGCATCGCCGCCCTGCTGCGGGGCGACTTCCGCATCGCCTTCGATGCCATGCATGCCGTCACCGGCCCCTACGCCTCCCGCCTGTTTGAAGGGCTGCTGGGGGCCCCGGCCGGCACGGTGCGCAACGGACTGCCCCTGGCGGACTTCGGCGGCGGCCACCCTGACCCCAACCTCACCTACGCCCACGAGCTGGCCGACCTGCTGCTGGCCGGCAGCGCCTACGACTTCGGCGCCGCCTGCGACGGCGACGGCGACCGCAACATGATCCTGGGCCGGGATTGCTTCGTGAATCCCAGCGACAGCCTGGCCGTGCTCACCGCCAACGCCACCCTGGCCCCCGGCTATGCGGATGGCCTGGCCGGCGTGGCCCGCTCAATGCCCACCAGTGCCGCCGCCGACGTGGTGGCCGCCGAGCTGGGCCTCCCCTGCTTCGAGACCCCCACGGGCTGGAAGTTCTTCGGCAACCTGCTCGATGCCGGTCGGATCACCCTCTGCGGCGAGGAGAGCTTCGGCACCGGCAGCAACCACATCCGCGAGAAGGACGGCCTCTGGGCCGTGCTGTTCTGGCTGCAGATCCTGGCGGTGCGCGGCTGCTCCGTGGCCGAGGTGATGGCGGGCCACTGGAGTCGCTTCGGGCGCCACTACTACTCCCGCCACGACTACGAAGCCGTGGCCAGTGAGGCCGCCCATGGCCTCTACGACAGGGTCTCTGGGATGCTGGCCGGCCTGCCGGGCCAGGCCTTCGCCGGCCGCACGATCCGGGCCGCCGACGATTTCGGCTACATCGACCCGGAGGATGGCTCGATCAGCAAGGGCCAGGGCCTGCGGGTGCTGCTCGACGACGGCAGCAGGGTGGTGCTGCGCCTCTCCGGCACCGGCACCAAAGGCGCCACGCTGCGGGTGTACCTGGAGAGCTACGTCCCCCCCAGTGGCGACCTCGGCCTGAACCCCCAGCTGGCCCTGGGGGATCTGATCGCCGCCATCGACGCGCTGGCCGAGATCAAGGTGCGGACCGGGATGGAGCGGCCCACCGTGATCACCTGAGCAGCCAGGCGCCATGAGGCCCCCTGGCGCCACCGTTGCCGGGCTGGCGGCGGCCTGCATCGGCGCTGCCGCCGCACCCCTGCCAGCCCAGGACGCGCCGGTGATGCCGGTTCAGCAGCCGGAGGCCCTGGAGGCTACCCGCTTCGCCCCCACCACCACGGTCAACCTGCAGATCAATGGCGTCCTGGGGGCCCTCCAATACAGCGGCAGCGAGGTGGACAGCGCCAGTAACACCGCCGCTGGGGCGCCGCTGCTGAACGGCGTCAGCTTCAACCACGAGCTGCGTCTGACGGTCGACACGAGCTTCACAGGCCAGGACCTGGTCCGGATTCGCCTGCGCAGTGGCGACTTCGCCTCCTCCGGCTTCTTCTCCAACCCGCCCACCCCCCTGAGCCGGCTGGATGTGGCCTTCCAGGAACCGGCCTGCGGCGCCGGCGAGGAGGGGTGCCCAGGTGGGCTGGTCAGCATCAACAGGGCCTACCTGCAGCTGCCGCTCAGCCCGGAGATCCGCGTCAGCTTCGGGCCGCGGATCATGCAGCTCGACATGCTCCCCGTCTGGCCGAGCGTCTACAACACGTCTCCGATCCTGGACCTGTTTCAGTACGCCGGATCGCCGGGCACCTACAGCAAGCGCCTGGGGGGAGGCTTCGGACTCTGGTGGCAGCCCACCGGCGATCTGCAGGGGCTGAGCCTGGGCTACGCCTACGTGGCCAGTCGGGCGGGGGGCTCCCAGCAGGGAGGCGGTCTGTTCTCAGGGTCCTCCTCCCAGACCAGCACCCTGCAACTGGCCCTGAGCCGCCCCCAGTGGAACATCACCGGGGCCTACAGCCTGAGCGGCCCCCAGGTCCGACTCCGGGGCACCCCCCTGGCCAGCCAGCTGGCGGCCGGCGGCCGCGATGGCAGCCTCGGATCCTGGTCGCTGGCGGGGTACTGGCAGCCCCGCAGCTCCGGCTGGCTCCCCTCGATCAGCGCCGGCTGGGGAGAGGACAGGTTCCGTTTCGGAACCCCGGCGGTAGCGGGCCTCTCGGGGGTGCGCAGCCGCTCCTGGTACACCGGCCTGGTCTGGAGCGATGTGCTGGGGGCGGGCAACAGCCTGGGGTTCGCCGCCGGCTCCCCCGCCCACGTGATAGCGATCCAGACGCCCAGCCAGAGCGACCCCGACGACCGGGGGTTGGCCTTCGAGCTCTTCTATCGGATCCAGGTCAGCGATGAGCTCTCGGTGACGCCGGCGCTCTTCTGGCTGAGCCGGCCGCGTGGGGCCCTCGGCGGGAGCGCGGACCCGTCCCAGGCCCTGCTCTTTCCCGCCGCTTCGGGGGAAACCAGCCTGGGGGCATGGGCCGGACTGATCCGGACGACGCTGCGCTTCTGAGCTGCTGCGGGATCAGCTGAGCCAGTTGAGAAAGCGCTGAATCACCACGGCGTTGCTGATGTCCACAAAGAAGCCCGACACCAGCGGCACCACGATGAAGGCCCGGCGAGCTGGACCGTACTTCTGAGCCACCGCCGACATGTTGGCCATCGCCGTGGGGGTAGCCCCCAGGGAAAAGCCCGCGAAACCAGCACAGATCACAGCCGCTTCGTAATCACTTCCCATCGCCCGGAACACCACAACCATGACGTACAGAAAAGCGATCGTGAACTGGGCAGCGAGGATGGCAAGGATCGGACCCGCCAAAGAGGCGATCGTCCACAACTGCAGGCTCATCAGGGACATCGTCAGGAAGATGCCCAGGGAGATGTCCGACACAATCGCCAGCGATCGGGGCGCGGCCAGGAAACCGATCGGCAGCAGGCGCGGCACGGTGTTGGTGAGCAGGATCGCCGCGAACAGACAACAGACAAACAAAGGCAGTTTGCCGCCGCTGGCTTCAACGGCTTTGAACAGCAGTTCACCAAGGCCCAGGCTCATGTTCAGCCAGAAAAGTGTTCGCAGCAGACTGAAATAGGTGACGGGCTCCCAGGCGGCAGGCTTGGCAGAGGCCCCCGGCTCAGCAGAACCGTCTTCGAATGGAACGATCTTTTCGGGCTTTAACTTGTTGCCGCGGATGAGAATCCTGGCGATCGGGCCGCCCATCAGAGAGGCCAGCACCAGACCGAAGGTGGCGCAGGCGATGCCGATTTCCTTGGCATTGTCGATGCCGAAAACACTCACGAACGTCGGCGCCCAGGCGATCGCCGTGCCGTGGCCGCCGAGCATCGACACCGAACCGCCCAGCAACCCCACCAGGGGGTTGAAGCCCAGTAGCTTGGCCATACCCACCCCGGTGAGGTTCTGGAGGATGATGAACACGACGGTGCTGACCACGAGGATCAGCAACGTCCAGCCGCCCGAGAGCAGCATCTTGATGTCAGCCGTGAGACCGATCGCCGCGAAGAAGTAAAGCAGTAGAAAATCCCGCGTCTGCAGGTTGAAACCAATCTCCAGGCCTGTGAAACCATGGATCAGGGCCAGCAGGATGCAGACGAGCAACCCACTGGTGACCGGCTCTGGAATATTGAACTCCCGCAGGAAAGCGACCTTTCGATTCAGCCAGCGACCGATGGCCAGCACCACGATGGCGATGTTGAAGGTCGCGAAACTTTCAAACTGCATGGGGAATCAGTCACAACCCTGAACAGAGATGCGATAACTGAATCCAAGGGCGGCTGGCGTGGTGGAAGACCCGACGCGGAAATTCATCAGCCTGGTGCGCTTGCCGGGAACGGCCTGGAAAGGCCCGAACATCCGGCCGGTTCCAGGTTCGAAGGTCGGGGTTTCGTTGATGACCTGCAGGTTGCTGCCGTCGGTGAACACCATGAATCCGGACACCGGGAAGCTGGCACGCTCGCTGGAGGCCGACGTGAAGAAGAAGCGATACCGGCGAAACTCACGATCAACGATGAAGTCGGTGTTCCAGTTCGTCCGACCCACGAGCCTGTCAGGGCCGATGCGCTTCGAGACGACCGGATTGCCGCCGCCCCCGAGCGGCATCAGGAAGCGACAGCTGGCCTGCGCAGCAGGCACACCTGTGGCCGCCGTTGCGACGAGGGTCAGGAGGATCGGAGTGATCGCACGCATCACAGTCATGGGTGGAGCCAAAGAGATCAGCGAAGACCAGCATGACAGCAGAATGCCAACACCACGCAGCGCCGCCTTCGGGCGAGTGCGCGGTCTAGGACTAGGCATCGCCTGCTGGGGTGAGAACGGCAGGATCCTGCCGCTGGAGTTCTGCATGGAACCAGATGGCGATCATGCCAGCCAGAGGGATCGAAAGGAACACCCCCAACAGGCCAGCGACCCGCTGACCGATGAACAGCGCCAGGAACAGAATCACCGGATTGAGCGCCATCGCCTTGCCCATCACCCTGGGATGGACGATGTTGTCCTGAATCTGACCGAGAATCAGCGAAGCGATCAAGGCCCGCAAGCCGATGTCTACCCCCTGGGTGGAGAAGACCATCACCGAGATCAAAATGATGCCCAGGGTGGCACCGATCCCGGGGATCACATCAAGGACCCCCACAATGACGGCCAGAATCAAGCTGTACTTCACACCCAGCAGCGGGAAGATCACGGCCGTTGAGATGGTCAGAAACACCATCAGCAGCAGCTGACCGCGAATGAATCCCAGGACGCTCTGGAGAAAGGTCTCGGCGAAACGATCACGATGCTGCGCAGGAATCAGCCCCAGGAATCCTTTCCAGAGCTTCTCGCCGTCGATCAGCATGTAGAGACTGATCACCGCACCAAAAATAATCGTGAAGACCCCGGAAAACACGGTTTGCAACAACCCCAGTCCCGTCAGCAGGCCCTCCTGCAGCAGCGTGGTGATTCTGTCGAATCCATAGGTTTTGAGGTATTGATGCAGGGGCGTGAGGTCCTGCTGCTTCAAGGTGCCTTGCAGATCCAGCAGCAGACCCTGGCCCTGATTCAGCACCTGCAGGCCAATGCCAGTGACGAAGCCCACCAGGAGGATCAAGGCGCCGCAGGAAACGGCGGTGATCGACCATCCCCGCGGCAGATAGCGGCACAGCCATTGCACCGGGATGTTGAGCAGCGCCGCCACGATGGCGGCTGCCGTGAACACCGCAATCGTGCCTGAAAAGTAATTGAAGATCACCACCGTGACGCCGATGCAGGCCACCAGTAGGAGATAGCGCACGAGATTGGTGGTACTGATCATGGCGGCAAGAGGCCCATGCTGAAGCTGATTGTAGGTATCCAGGGCCTGCTCCTCCCTTGCAGCCGCCTTGGTTCAGCTATTACCCTCTGCTCTGGAGGCGAACAGATTGAGACCCAGCCGCTCCGAGAGGAAGCGCGCCGTGAGTTGGCCGCGCACACTGTTACCCGCTTCATCCAGGGGCGGTGAATAGGTGGCCAGGCCCCCTTTCCCCGGGGCCACCGTGATCATGCCGCCGGCCACCCCGCTCTTCCCCGGCAGGCCGGTGGCATACAGCCAGTCGCCGGAGGTTTCGTACAATCCAGCGGTGACCATCACCGCCAAGACGTGCTGGCAGTGGATGGCTGCGATCACCTTCTCGCCCGTGACCGGCTGACGCCCTCCGTTGGCCAGTGTGGCGGCCATCACCGCCAGGTCGGCGGCCGTGACGCTGAGGGAACACTGGCGGGTGTAGAGCTCGGTGGCTTCGTCGGGATCCCACCAGATGCGGTCATGGTCGCTGAGCAGGGTGGCCAGACCGACGTTGCGCCGATTGGTGGCCAATTCCGAATCGAAAACCTGTTGGTCGATCTCCAGCCGCCGGCCGGCGAAGCGGGAGAAGCCGTCCTGAATGAAGGCCCACTTCTGCTCGCTGCTGGCCCCTGGCGCCAGGCTGGTGGCGGCGATCGCCCCAGCATTCACCATCGGATTGGAGAGGCCCTGGCCGCTGCGCTCCACCGCCAGCACCGAATTGAACGGCAGGCCGGTGCTGTTGACGCCGAGCTTCTCGCGGGCCGCCTCCTCACCGATGGCCTGGCAGATCAGCGCGAAGAGGAACGGCTTGGAGATGCTCTGGATGCTGAAGGACTCCCGGGCCTCGCCCGCTTCAAACAGGGCGCCACCGCAACTCGATACGCAGACACCGAAATGCCAGGGAACCGCGACCGCCAGGGCTGGGATGTAGTCGGCTACCTGGCCATCGAGAACAGGGGCGAAGCGGCGATGGGCCTCGGCCACCAGATCCTGCACCACCTCGGCGGTGGGCAGGTGGCCGTTGGACACCCATTCGGAGACAGACCACATAGGGGGAGACGTGTGCTGAAAGTGCTGGAGGCGTCAGTGGCCGTGCGCAAGGATCGCTCGACTCAGTCCGGCGGCGAGTGCTCCCAGGGGAAGCTGGGCAGGCGATGCAGCGCCTCCCGCTGGGCGTCGCTCCAGGTCTCGATCATGGCGGCAAGCTCTGGAGCCTCCGCCCCAAAGGTCAACTGATGAGCAATCGCCAGGGCGTTCGTGGGAATGATGGCCAACTCGAACGGCGGTCCCACGCTGAGATTGGAGCGCTGGGTGAGCACCTCCGAAATCAGGCAGAGCCGGGCGGCATCCTCGAGGGACAGGTTGGTATGACCGACGTTATCGAGGGGTGGTTTGCCATATTTTGTCTCACCGATCTGCAGGTAGGGCGTTTCGCGGGTGGCCATGATGGCGTTGCCCTGCGAATAGACCAGATACAGACCGTGGGCCTCCCCGGCAATCTGGCCGCCCAGGATGAATGAGGCCCCCGCACTGGCCCCCGCCTGCTGCAGGGCAGCGCCATTCTCCTGCTGCACCGCCACACTCACCCGGCCAACGTAGGCAGCCGCTTCGAACAGGAAATCACAGGAGCGCAGATCCCTGCCCCCCGCGCCAAAGGCCTCGGTGGGGCGATCGAGATCGCGGCGGATCCAGCTGACCACAGCCTGGGTGGTGGCCAGATTTCCGGCCGCCAGGAGTACGAACAGCCGATCCGATGACGGCTGAAAGACGTGCATCTTACTGTAGCTTGAAATGTAATCAACTCCCGCATTCGTGCGTGAATCAGAGACCATAACCAGGCCCTTCTCCAACCAGTAGCCGATGCAATAGGTCACCGAAAAAGGCAGCAACTACGGAAGGTTGATTCTAGCTCACACCCACGAACAATCACCGAGGAAGTGATCACGATCACTTCCTCCGCTGACGCTGCTGGTGGCCCAGCCCTCAAGGGGCGGAAGGGGGCAGAACGGCCGGTGCGGTGGGGTCGCTGACGTTGGCGCAGAGATCCAGGACGATCTGCTGGGCCACCGAACGCCCCTCCGGAACCGCCCAGGGTTCCCAGGCCCCGTTGATCAACCAGGCCTGGCGCAGGCTGCTGCAATGCACCGCCACGGCCGTCGCCTGCGCCCGTATCGGTCCGACCTCCGCCGGGGTGGGCTGGACCAAGCTGAGCCGAACCCCACCGGGATGGAGCTTCCAGCCGCCCCAGTCGACGAGGGTGTTGCCATAGAACTTCCAGCGAACCGCTTCGGCAGGCTTCGGCGACAGGGGCGAAGGGGGCGATGTGGGGATCGGAGCCTTCACCGCCGGCGGACTTGCCGGAGCCGGGGCCTTGGCCGGAGCCGAGGGCTTGGCAGCAGAAGAGGGCTTGGCAGCAGGCTTGGCCGTGGTTGCTGCAGCAGGCGCCGGCGGCAGCTTCAGCCAGGCGCCGACCGTCAGCTGGCCAGGCTTCACGCCTGGGTTGGCCTTCTGCAGCTCCGCCACGGTGGTGCGGTGGCGGCCCGCCAGGACCGCCAGCGTGTCGCCCGTGCGCACCTGCACCAGGCCCTTGGAGGCGGGCAGCTTCAAAGACTGGCCGATCTGCAGTTCCTCGGGCTTGGTGATCTTGTTGAGTCGCATCAACTCCTGCACAGTCACCCCGTAGCGGGCAGCCAAGGCCTCAAGCGTGTCCCCCTGGACGACCCGCACACTGCGGACAGGCGGGACCGCCTGGGCAAACGCCTCGGGGTTAAAGCCGAAGCCAGCGAAGCAAAAAGCAAGGGCGATCAGAAACCCTTTCAATGCCACGACCTTTCGACTCACGATCGCCACCGCTCTCTGTACGACGAAACTACCAGAGGTGCGCGCCAAACCGGGCCCGACGATCGCCAGACAGACGGCCGCAATGTATCAAAGAAGTGTTACATCAACACGTTACAAAGTTGCTTCACAACGAGGTGGCCAACGAGCGGCATCCCTGCAGCAACGCCTTGGCCTCCTTGTCCACGGCAGGATCAGAAACGCCTGCGGAGGATGACGCCGCCGGAGTGATCCATGGACGCTGCAGCCCCGGCCGTCTGCGCTCACGGGGCGCGACGCGGTCGATCAGGGAGGCCAGCGCCAACGCCCCATCGATCAGCACCAGCACGGCCCAGAAGAGCAGCAGCAGCGCCTCGGCCAGAACTGTCCTGGTCTGGGGCGGAGTCGGCGACACGATCTCAGGTTCCTTCAGGGCATGGGCCACGGGTACGGATTCCGCAGCCTCGACGGCTTCCGGAGTGGCCACAGTGACCGGATCAGCCTTGTGTGGACGCGGCTGGAACAACAGGGCGGTGGGCGGCTCGGTGGGCAGGGGCCAGGGCTGGCGCGACGGCGGCCGACTCCTGGTCTTGGCCTGCTGCTCTCGCAACCGTTCGGCAAGCGTCGGCAGCATGGTGATCTCTCCACAACCCCTTTCGGAGATCCTCACGGCCTGGCCCAGCGACCGCAATGGCGAAGCCGGCCCAGCGCCTGTTTCGTTACACCGCCTAGACGGGGGGTTGGTCCTGGGCAACGATCAGATCCGCCTGGTCGGCGTCGGACTCCCCGAACCAGCGGGCCTCCAGGGCCTTCACCACCACGTAGAAGGGTGGCACCACCCCCAAAGAGAGCACTGTGGCCACCAGCAGGCCACCAAAAATCACGGTCCCCAGGGACTGTTGGCTGTTGGCCCCTGCGGTGGTGGCCACCACCAGGGGCAGGAAGCCGGCCAGGGCGGCGATGGCCGTCATCAGGATTGGCCGCAGCCGCGACTCTGCCGAGGCGATGGCGGCCTCGGCGGCGGTCATGCCCTCCTTCATGTGCTGCTCGGCCACCTCGACGATCAGGATGCCGTTCTTGGCCGCCAGCCCGATCAGGGTCACCAGACCCACCTGGGCGTAGATGTTGAGATCGATCGAGCGCAGGGCCAGGAACGCCAGGGCTCCGAGCATGGCCAGGGGAACGGTCATCAGAATGATCACCGGGGTCACATAGCTCTCGTACTGGGCCGAGAGCACCAGGTAAACCACAAGGATCCCCAGGCCGAATACCAGCACGCTGGCGTTGCCCGCCGAGAGCTGCAGGGCAGCCAGACCGGTGAAGGCATAGCCGATGTTGTTGAACTCCTGGGCATGGAAGAGCTCCTGAATCTTGATCAGGGCCTGCCCGGAACTCGTTCCGATCGCCTCGGCCCCCTGGATCAGGATGGTGCGGTAGAGGTTGAAATGGCTGATCACCGGGGGCGCGCTGGTGAGCTCAGACGAAGCGAATTCCGACACCTGAACCAACTTGTTGTCCTTGCTGCGCACGTAGTAACTGAGAACATCCTCCAGGGAACTGCGGTTCTCTGAAGCCGCCTGCACGTAGATGTTCCTGACCTGGCCACTCTCATAGGTGAGTCCGGAGTAATTGCTGCCCGCCAGCACGGCGATAGTCTGCATCGCCTTTTGGAAGTCGACGTTGAGGGCACCCAGGATCGATCGATCGATCTTCAACCCGAAGGCCGGGGCACTGGGGATGAACTGGGTGTAGAGCGTCGAGAAACCACCACTGGCCGTGCCGGCCTGGATCAGTTGCTTGGCCTGGTCATCCAACTGGTTGAAGCTGAAGGCCCCATTGCTGAGATCGTTGAACTGGAAGTAGAAGCCGCCCTGGGCTGAGAAGCCAGGGATCGCCGGGGGCTGGGCCGCCACCACCATGCCGTAGCTGATCTGGCTCAGCTTGGCGTTGAGCCGGTTGACGATCGCCGGTGCCTTCTGCTCGGCACCGCTGCGCTCCGCCAGTGGCTTGAAGCCGAAGAAGAACACCCCCTGATCAGGGCTGGCACCATTGAATCCGTAGCCGCTCACGACCGAACCGGCGATGATCTCGGGCTCGGCATTGAGCACCTTGGCCACCTCCAGCCCCGTGGCCTGGGTCTGGCTGAGGGAGGCGCCGTTCTGGAGCTGGAAGATCCCCATGCCATAGCCCTGGTCTTCTTCCGGGATGAAGGCGGAGGGAAGGGCGGAGAAAGCAAACAGGGTGAGGGCGATGCCCCCGCCCAGACCCACCAGGATCCAGCGTCGTCTGGCGATCAGGGCCGCCACCATCGCGGCGTAGCCACGCTCCAGGCGTGCAAAGAAGGCGTTGAAGCGGTTGAAGATCCAGACCAGATTGGCTCCGGCCAGCACACCCACCACCACGCCCACCACGTAGGTGATGCTGCCGAAGGAGGCGGCACTGAAACGGCCGAAAGCCAGACCGACCACCACACCGCCGACGATGCCCACCACCCGGCCCGGCGGTGCCGACTTCTGGCTCCTCAGCAGCAGGGCTGAGAGCATCGGCGAGAAGGTGAGCGCATTGAAGGCGGAGATGGCGATCGAGAAGGCGATGGTGAGGGCGAACTGTTTGTAGATGATGCCGATGCCGCCGGGGTAGAACGCCACGGGCACGAACACCGCCATCAACACCAGGGCCGTGGCCACCAGGGCCCCGAACAGCTCGCCCATGCAGGCCATGGCGGCCTGGCGTGGGCGCATCCCCTTCTCCAGGTTCTTTTCCACCGCCTCAATCACCACGATGGCGTCATCCACCACCAGGCCCGTGGCCAACACCAGTCCCAGCAGGGTGAGCTGGTTGATCGAGAAGCCGAAGATCTTGACGAAGGCGAACGTGCCGATCAGGGAGATCGGGATGGCCAGGCTGGGCACCACCGTGGCCCGCCAGTCCTGCAGGAACAGGAACAGAATCAGCAGCACCAGCACAATCGCCAGACCCAGGGCATCGATCACACCCTCCACGGCCGATTCGATGAACTGGCCGATGTTGTAAATCTCGAAGACATCGACTCCCGGCGGGACGGTCTGGCTGAACTGGTTCATCACCGCCACCACCTGGTTCGAGACATCGAGGGCATTGCTCTCGGGGGTCTGGAAGACGGCCACCGTGATCGAGGGGTGGCCTTCGATGCTGACGGCCTGCTGGGCGTAGGTGTTGGTGCCATAGGTGGCTTCACCAACATCCTTGAGCCGCAGCAGGTTGCCGGCGGGCGTGCGGCCGACGATCAGATTGTTGAGCTCCTCAACCGACACCAGATTGCCGTTGTTCTCCACCAGGATCGGGTAGGCAAACTTCTGGTTTCCACCGGCCGGCGGTCCGCCCACCAGGCCACCGATCGCCACGCTGTTCTGGCTGCTCACCGCACTCACCACCTGATCGGCGGTGAGGTTGTTGGCTGTCAGCTTATTGGCATCAACGAACAACCAGAAAGCTGGATTGCTACCACCGAGAAGATTAACCTGGGCTACACCGGGCACCCGTTCCAGCTGAAAATACAGATTCTTATAGATCAGACCATTGAGATAGGAGGCATCAAACTGGCCCTCCGTTGAAGACACCTGGTAAGCCAGCAGAATGGAGGGGGTGCTCTGTATCACCGAAACCCCTGTGGCCTGCACCTGCTGGGGCAATTGCGGCATGGCCAGGGAGACGCGGTTCTGCACGTTCACCTGATCGATATTGATATCGGTGCCTTCGTTGAAGAAGACCTGAATCGTGCTCGTCCCAGACATATTGCTGGTGGATGAAATATAATTGGCGCCTGGAACTCCGTTGATCTGCTGCTCAATGGGGTTGGTCACCGCCTGTTCGGTGACCAGGGAATTAGCGCCTCCGTAGTTGGAGGTCACCTGGATCAACGGGGGGGCGATATTGGGAAGATTCTCGATCGACAGCGTCGGGATGGCGATCAGGCCCACCAGCACGATCAGGATGCTGCAGACGGTGGTCAGGACCGGCCGCTTGATGAAGTTATCGGAGAACGACATCGGCTCGCTCAGCTCCCCGCAGGGGCCGTCGCCCGCCGCACCGGCATGCCGGAACGCAACAGGGCTGTGTTGCTCACCACCACCTCATCTCCCTTGGCCAGGCCGGAGAGCACCGGATAGGCATTGTTCTGCAGCTTGCCGAGCTTCACCGCCGTCTGTACCACCACGGGCGTGGTGCCAGGCAATTTCTCCAGCTGCTGTTTCTGGGCAGGCAACAACTGATCGGAAGCCTTGATCTGGGGCAGGACTGTGGAGAGGGGCAGCACCTTGTACACGAAGGGCTGCTGGGCCTGCATCATCACCGCCTCGACCGGAACCGCCAGCTGGTCGCTGATGCCGGTGATGATGCGATTGCGCACGTACTGGCCGGTCTTCAGGATTCCGGTGAGATTCGGAAACACCGCCTTCACCAGCACCGTGTTGGGCTGGGTGGAAGAGCCCTGCTCGGTGGCGGTGGCGAAGTAGGGAGAAACGAACACCACCTGGCCCACGCCCTTCACCGGTGGATTGCCCTGGCTCTCCACCTGTACAGGCTGGCCGATCTTCACCTGGCTGGACTGGGTGGCCGGCACATCCATCAGGGTCCAGAGGGAGCTGTTATTCACGATTCCCGTGATCGCCTGGCCCTGACGCACGTAATCGCCGAGCTTGACCGAATCGAGATTGCCGATCTCCCCGTCGATGGGGGCTGTGACGAACTTGTAGCCCAGGGTGGCGGCGCTGGAGCGGGCCTGGTCCCGGCTCTGGATCGCCTGGGTGATGTAGGCGTCCCGATCCTTGGTCGAGACGGCCCCCTGCTCATTGAGGAAGACGTAGCGCTCGGCGTTGACGCGATCCTTGATGGCCTCGGCCCGATCCGCATCAAGCGTGGCCGATTCCTGCACGTTGTCGAGCACGAGGATGGGCTGGCCCGCCTTCACCCGCTGGCCTTCTGTGGCCAGGATGCGCACCACCCGGCCATCCGACTGGGGCCGCATCACCACATTGGAGGTGGACTCGATGACGCTGATCGTCTCGATCCCCGGGGCGAAACGAAACTCCCCCACCGTCACGGTCTGCACCACCAGCGGCTGGCGGGCCTCGGGCTTAGTAGAACCGCAGGAGGCCAGTAGCAGCGCCACGGGAAGGAGGGGGGGGAAAGCCTGCCAGCGCACTGAACTGATCCATACCTCTGCAACGTACCGGAAAAGCCTCCATCACCCCAGTGGTCCGCCTCGCCTTGCGGCCCTCAGGCGCGGGGGCCGGGCCCACCACGCCGGCCATGGCGCCGGTGATAATCGGGCTCTGGGTTGGATTCCTGCAGCTGGCGCACCGCCTCCACCGCCATGCCGGCCACCACCCCGAACCCCCCCAGCACCACGGCGCTCCAGAACAAGGCCTCTGGGGTGATCCGCAGGGGGGTATTGGCCACAATGGCGCGCAGAAAATGGGCGATGGCCAACCCCGCCAGACCCGTGATCATGCCTGCAAAGAGCACCCGCCGGCCACTCAGGGGTGGGCAGGGAGCCGGCATCAGGAACCTCCGCCCACCGGCACCTCGGCCGGCGGTTGCGAAGAAGAATCTGAGAGCTGCTTCACCACGACATAGAACACCGGCACCACGAAAAGGGACAGCACGGTGGCCACGGCCAGACCTCCAAACACCACCGTACCCAGAGACGCCTGGCTGCGGGCACCGGCGCCGGTGGCCAGCACAAGGGGCAGGAAGCCGAACAGGGAGGAAATCGCGGTCATCAGGATCGGCCGGAAGCGGGACAGGGCCGAGGCCCGTGCCGCCTCCAGGGCACTGGCACCCTCCTGCATACGCTGGTTGGCGAGATCAACGATGAGGATGCCGTTCTTGGCCGCCAGGCCGATCAGCATCACCAGGCCCACTTGGGCGTAAATGTTGAGCACTTCACCCCGCAGGGCCAGGAAAGCCAGGGCGCCGAGCATGGCCGTCGGCACGGTCATCAGGATGATGAGGGGATCGCTGTAGCTCTCGTATTGGGCGGAAAGCACCAGATACACCGCAAGGATCCCAAGAGCGAAGATCACAATCGCCAAGGCACCCGCGTTCACCTCTTCCCGTGAGATACCGGTCCAGTCGTAGCCGACACCAGTGGTGGAGAGGTTGTTGAAGAGATCCTGGATGTCCTTGATGGCCTGGCCAGAGCTGCGCCCGGCCAGGGCGGACCCCTCCACCTTGATGGAGCGGAACAGGTTGAAGCGGGGGATCACCGAAGGACCGGTGACCGACTCCACCTGGATGAACTCCGAGAGGGGGATCTGTTCGCCGCTGGCATTGGGCACATACAGAGATTTAAGCTGATCGGGATTGGAGCGGTAGCGCTCATCGGCCTGCACGAAGATGCGGCGCACCCTGCCGGCATCGAAGGTGTCGTTGACATAGAACGAACCGATGTTGAAGCTGAAGGTCTGCATCGCCGTGCCGTAGTCGACCCCCAGGGCCGCCATCCGATCACGGTCGACGAGGATCTGCAGCTGGGGGGCCTCAGGGGAGAATTGGGTGAACACCCGGTCGAACAGGCCGCTCTGGTTGGCCTTGCCAACCAACTGGGTCGCCGCGGCGAAGAAATCGGCCGGGGTGAGGGCACCGCCGCTGCGGTTAAGCATCTGCATCTCGAAGCCGGCGCCCGTGCCGTAGCCAGGAATGGCGGGGGGTTCGACCACGATGATCCGGGCCTCCTCGATCACCGAAAGCTTGCGGTTGAGGCGCTGGGTGATCGCCGCCACCGACTGGTCATTGGAGGTGCGCTCATCCCAGTTACGGGTGCCGAAGAAGAACAAACCTCGGTTGGGGGCGTTGCCATCGAGGCTGGCGCCACTGAACACCGCCGCCGTGGTGATGTCCTTCTCGCTGCGCAGGATTTCGGCCACACGCTGGTTGATGCGGCGGGTGTTTTCAAGGGAACCTCCATCGGGAGCCTGCACGAAACCAATCGCATAGCCCTGATCCTCCACCGGCACGAAGCCCGTTGGAATGGAGGTGAAGGCGTAACCAGTGAGCACGATGCCACCGGCCAGCAGAGCCATCATGAGACGACGCTTACCGAGCACCCAGCCCAGCCCGGCGTGATAGCGGCGCTCCACGCCGGCATAGATGATGTTGAAACGGCGGAAGAGGAATGGAGCGCCCCAACCCAGGCCCCCGCCGATCAGGGTGTAGATCAGCACCTCAAGGCGACTGTTGACCCCCGCCAGCAGCAGGGCCGAGACGGCACCACCGATGGCGAAGGGCAGCCGCAGGGGTAGTCGCGTGAGCAGATGCAGGCCGTAGCCGATCCCCGTGGCCAACGCCAGAACCCCGATGGCCACCAAAGTGCCACCGCCACTGGCGAGCAAGCCGTAAACGAAACCAACGAACACCCCGGAGATGGCATAGGTGCGGCGGCTGGGGGGCTCGCTCTCCCGGGCCAGCAACAGGGCCGAGAGCATCGGCGAGAAGGTGAGGGCGTTGAAGGTGGAGATCAGGATCGAGAAGATGATCGTGGCAGCGAACTGCTTGTAGATCGTTCCTGTGGCCCCAGGGAAGAACAGCACCGGCACGAACACCGCGAACAACACCAGTGAGGTGGCGATCACCGCAGCGAACAACTCATCCATGGTGGACTTGGCACTTTCCAGCGCACTCAGCCCGGAGGCTTTCTTCGTGGAAGTGTCTTCAATGATGGTGATGGCGTCATCCACCACCAGTCCTGCGGCCAGCACCAGACCGAAGAGGGTGAGCTGGTTGAGGGTGAAGCCAAACGCCAGCACAAACAGGAACGTGCCCACCAGGGCCACCGGGATGGCGATGGCAGGCACCAGGGTCGCCTTCCAGTTCTGCAGGAACAGGAACAGGATCAGCACCACCAGCACCACGGCTTCGCGCAGGGCGGTGGTGACGCCGTCGATCGAGGCCTCGACGAATTCGGTGTTGTCGTAGATCTTCTGGATCGTCATGCCCACTGGCATGACTTCCTCGAATTCCTTGATCACCTCCTCCACGCCACTGGAGACGTCGAGGGCATTGCTGCCGGTGAGCTGGTAGATCGCCATACCCACCGAAGGCACACCGCGCAGGTCAGAGGCCTCGATGTCGAAGGATTCACCCCCCAGGGTCACCCGACCCACATCGCTCAGGCGCACCAGGCCGCCATCGGCGGTGGAGCGCAGAATCATCGCCCCGAATTCCTCGGTGGTCCGCAGCCGTCCCTGCAGCTGCACCGTCAGGGTGAACTGCTGGCCCTGGGGAGCGGGGGCGCCGCCGATGCGTCCGACGGGCACCAGACGGTTCTGGCTGCGCAGGGCCTGCACCACATCGGCAGCGCTCAGCTTGTTGGCCGCCAGGCGGTCCGGGTCGAGCCAGAGGCGGAAGGCCAGCTGGCGGTTGCCGAAGTAGGTGAGTTCACCGACACCCTGAACCCTTCGCACGGCGTCAGTGAGATTCTGATCCAGGAGCCCGCTGATGGTTTCCAGGCTGAATTGCTGTTGCGGATCTTCACTGGTGAAGTTGTAAACGAGCAGGATGGAGTTCGAGGCCTTGTTCACCGTGATGCCGGATTGCCGCACCTCCTCCGGCAGGCTGGGCTGGGCCAGGGACACCCGGTTCTGAACATTCACCTGGTTGATGTCACCGTCGCTGCCGCTGGCGAAGGTGACAGAAATGGAGCTGGAGCCATCGGCCGCACTGTTGGAGGTGATGAACTCCATGTTCTCCACCCCGTTGATCTGCTGCTCGAGCACGCTGGTGACGCCCTGCTCGACGCTGACCGCATCAGCCCCCACATAGCGGGAGGTGACCCGCACCGTCGGCGGCGCGATATCAGGCAGGTTCTCGATCGGCAGCAGCGGGATCGCAATCAGACCGGAGATCACGATCAACAGGCTGCACACCGTGGTGAGCACCGGCCTGAGGATGAACGTGTTCGAAGGTGACATCAGGCAGGATTCAGTTGACCTTGACGGGCGCGCCGTTACGGAGGTTGATCAGGTTGGAGGTGATGACACGGGCCCCGGCCTGGAGTCCCTTGAGCACCGGATAACGATTGTTCTGCAGGGGGCCCAGCTGCACGGGGGTCTGCAGAGCGAAGTTGGTGCCGGCGGGCAGCTTGCGTGCCACGGTCAGATCCGTACGGCCTGGACGCCGCTCCAGATCCGCCAGGCTGCCCACCTCGTAGACGAAGCTCTGACCGGAGATCTGGGTGACGGCCGCGAAGGGCACCGACAGCTCCTGGCGACTGTCGAGCACCAGCCGGGTGCGGGTACGCAGGCCGGTGCGTAGCAACCCCCCCGGATTGGCGAACTCCGCCTTGGCCAGCAGCGACTGGGTGCCGGCCACCACGCCGGGGTCGAGGGAGCCGACCACGCTCTGGGCCATGGGCTTGTTGCTGGCGGGATCCATCAGGATCACCGTCTGACCCAGCCGCAGCCGATCGGCGAACACGGCAGGGACGTCCACCCGGGCCATCAGCCGGTCGTTGCGGATGATCGTGGTGAATGGGGAATTCGCCGCGATCACGTCGCCCAGCTTCACCTGAAGGTCGCCGACGATCCCGGTGATCGGTGCTTTCAGATCGCGGAAGGCCAGATCCGCCCGGCGGGCCACCAGATTCTGCTGGGAGGAAATGTAGTTCTGGCGGAAACTGTCCCGCTGGAAAGCGCTGGCCGCCCCCTGACGCACGAGGTATTCATAGCGCTCGTAGTTGAGCTTGTTGGTCTGCACCTCCGCCTCCAGTCGAGCCACGTCGGCCTGGGCCTGGGCCTGGTCGAGCACCAGCAGAATCTGACCTTCGGTGACTTTGTCCCCCTGACGCACCAGCAGGCGCTGGATGCGGCCACCAGCCTGTGACGCCAGCCGCACCTCCTCGATGGCCTCCAGGGTGCTGACGGTGTCGACGTTGTCGGTGAAGGGGGCCAGGGTGGCCGCTTCGGCACGCACCGAAAGCGGTGGCCTGGCGGCGGGAGGCTCTGTCTGGCAGCCGGTCAGCAAGGCGAGAGCCACCAGAGGTCCGCTCAGCAGACCAAGCCGAGCAGGCTTGGATGGACGGGATCGCTGGGGTGTGAGGCAGTGGTTGGTGTGCTTTCGCAACCCTAATGAAAGAATGAACACCGAATCTTCAAATCGAATCCCTCAGCAAGGAGGATACTAAGGCATCAGGGAACATTTCTGAGGCTGAAGGCAGGCATGGCTTCGGGGCCGGATTCATGGACGGCTCGGGACCACACATCGGAGGTCCTGAAAGCGCTGAATCCGTATCCATCAAGCCCCCAGGCCGTGCCTGGCTTTACACCAGCCGTGCCCCCATCTCCTGCAAGCCGCTTCAATATCAACCACACCCAAGCAATTGGTCTCCACATCACAACACTATTTCCACAGGTCGAGCCGATGGCTTAGCCTATTTGAGCTGATGGCTATATCAGGGTTGGCGCAACACTTTTAATGGGCTTCAAAGGCACTCCGACTGAAATCCAGTCGCGTTGCTTGTTTGACCCTCTCAGGTATTATCAAAAACCCGCACGACACTCGTCAAGAGCAAGCGATCGATGACGAGCGAGAGACCACCTCTGTTCGGGAAAACCAGATTTCTCAAAGGCCTGATCGAAGCGTTCATTGATCAGATCATCGAGGGAACCATCTCTTTGGACATGGGCGTCAAGGCCTAGGTGGGCATCGCCTCCGGATGGATCACCACGCCTCTGCTCGCGGCGGTGAAGGGTTTCGTGCTGTTGCTTGTCGTGCCGAACGTTTTTGGCCAGCATGTCGACCAAGCCGAGGCGGTCCGACTGATGCCCCCAGAACTGGAACGGCCCTACCTGGTGGACCAGCCCAGCACTGAATCAGGAGACGCTGACAATCCCCATGGCGATCATCACGCGCATTCGAGCGAAGTCTGAACAGCCAAGAAACTGAACTGGAAACAATTGCTCTGCTGATCAGAAACCATTCTGGCATCTGAGCCCTCACACCCTCTCAGGTCAATCATTCAGCCATCCATGGGACTTCGGAGGCGTTCTGGCAAACTCGTACTTGGGCTGATAGACCGACGCGGCATCGCCCATACTGGCGGATGCAGCAATCAGGCACTTCAGAATCAGATTGCCATAGAAAAGGGATGTTAGATTGGGAGGATAGCCGATGGAGCCTGCAAGAGAGGTTTTCTGGCCTTTCGCTGCATACGGGTCCAATCCCTGCCATTTCCTGACACCGATTCTCCAGAAATGACGAAGCCAAGCGCCGCCATTCATCAAGCGAATCCGCAAACCACAGCACAGGCGATCCCCTGGCACAGCCTTGATCTTTCTGCGGTGCTGGCTCGCGTTGATGTCGATCCGGGACAGGGTCTGACCGATGCTCAGGCCACAAAGCAACAGGAGCGCTTCGGAAAGAATGAACTGAAAGCCAAAAAGGGTCGCTCTCGGCTTTGGATGTTTCTGATTCAGTTCAAGAATCCACTGCTTTACATTCTGCTCATTGCTGGTGTCGTCAAGGCCTTCATGGGCTCCTGGATTGAGGCGGGAGTGATCACCGGTGTCGCCGTTCTGAATGCGCTGATCGCTTTCGCGCAGGAATCGAAGGCGGAGTCTGCGATCAAGGCGTTGGCCTCATCGGTCACCACCGAGGCCATGGTGCGTCGCAATGGGGAGATGCAGAAACTTCCTTCATCGGAACTCGTGCCAGGGGATCTAGTGCTTCTCGCTTCTGGCGACAAAGTACCTGCCGACATTCGCCTCGTCACAAGCCGCAGCCTGCAGGTCAATGAGTCCGGACTCACGGGAGAGTCCGTTGCCGTGGAAAAGGACGCCGATTCGAATGTACTGGACCCAGATGTTCCCCTTGGCGATCGAATCAACATGGCCTATGCCGGCAGCTTCATCACCTTCGGGCAGGCAGAAGGCGTCGTCGTCGAGACCGGGCAGAGCACCGAAACCGGCCGGATTTCAACATTGATGGATGAAAGCAGCGCCCTGACCACACCGCTCACGCGAAAATTTGAACGATTCAGCAATCTGCTGTTGAGAGCAATCCTGGGGATTGCCATCTTTACCTTCATTGTTGGTCTGGCCTGGGGGAATACCCCATTCGATATGTTTCAGGCTGCCGTCGCCCTTGCGGTGAGTGCCATCCCAGAGGGTCTTCCTGCCGTGGTCACCATCACGCTGGCCATCGGGGTTTCTCGGATGGCGGAACGGCATGCCATCGTCAGGAATCTACCGGCCGTGGAAACGCTCGGCAGCGCCACAATCATTTGTTCCGACAAGACCGGAACCCTTACCGAGAACGAGATGACGGTGCAAGCGCTTTATGCAGGCGATCAGCGTTATCAGTTTGTCGGTGATGGCTATGCGCCCAAGGGAGATCTTCTGGATGCCGAAGATGAACCGATGGAGATCACCCAGCTGCCGGTGGCTGTTCGGGACTGCCTGCTCGCCGGTGTGCTCTGCAACGATTCTGAACTGGCCCATGAAAACAAGATCTGGAGCATCGTTGGTGATCCCACCGAAGGTGCCCTGCTGGTCTCAGGTCGCAAGGTCGGCCTCGACCGCTCCCGGCTCGCCGAAACCCATCCCCGCCTCGACAGCATCCCGTTCGAATCCGACTATCAATACATGGCAACCCTGAACCAGATGCCGAACGGTGGCGGTGGGGTGATCTGGATGAAGGGGTCCGTCGAATCCTTGCTCAAGCGTAGCGATACATTCCTTGATTCCCAGGGACGTGCCCATCCGATCAACAAGGAAAGGCTCCAACACCAGGCCGATCGCATGGCTTCCAAGGGTCTGCGCGTCCTGGCCTTTGCCCAGAAGCCGCAGGCGAACACCGCCATTGATCACGACGATCTGGCCTCGGGCCTGGTTTTCCTCGGTCTTCAGGGAATGATCGATCCGCCACGCTCCGAGGCCATCCAATCCATTCGAGCCTTCCACAGCGCGGGCGTCGATGTGAAAATGATCACCGGTGATCACCGGTGATCACAAGGTCACCGCTGAAGCGATTGCCGATCGCATGAAGCTCAGTCAACAGGAGACGACCACGGCCTTCAGCGGGCAGGAGCTCTCAGACCTGGACAAGAACGACTTCGTCCATGCCGCCCTGGAGGGAAGTGTCTTCGCCCGGGTCGTTCCGGAGCAGAAGCTTCGCCTGGTTCAGGCCCTGCAGTCCCGCGGTCACATCGTTGCGATGACCGGCGATGGTGTGAATGATGCGCCTGCTTTAAAGCAGGCGGACATCGGCATCGCCATGGGGATCACCGGCACGGAAGTGGCGAAGGAAGCGGCGGATATGGTCCTCACCGACGACAACTTCGCTTCGATCGAAGCGGCCGTGGAGGAAGGCAGGAATGTGTTCCAGAACCTGATGAAGGCCCTGGCCTTCCTGTTGCCGGTCAACGGTGGTCTGGCGGCCAGCGTGTTTCTGAGCGTGATGGTTGGCCGGGGTCAGTCCCTGCCGATTCAGCCGCTTCAGGTGCTCTGGATCAACATGATCATTTCGATCACGATGACGATTCCCATCGCGTTCGAGCCCAAGCCCTACGACCTGATGGAGCGCCCGCCCCGCTCTCCCCAGCCTGACTGCCCGACACATCTCATCCGAGACGGTCATGCGACAGCCAGCAGTTGGGACTGGCGTGGCCGTGGCGGCAGGTCAATCCGCGTGAACCAGGGCTGTTTCTGCCGTCGTTGGACGCCG
>Ga0247832_1002636_pt1 | contig 26820 bp, 23 predicted proteins | sample LaCruzMarch2015__10_FD_192407 | JGI IMG/M metagenome (GOLD analysis project Ga0247832, IMG submission 192407) | Freshwater microbial communities from meromictic Lake La Cruz, Castile-La Mancha, Spain - LaCruzMarch2015_4m | ecosystem: Environmental > Aquatic > Freshwater > Lake | place: Spain... | reverse complement strand
GAGTTATCAAAGTTAGATAAAACTCCAGAGGACGGTATGAAATTTATGCAGTGTGTTTTAGGAAAAATAGGTAATACAACACCAGTTATGAATACTATGGAATCAAGAAGAAGAAGATACTAAAAAATATTTAACATATAATAATCCCCACCCTAAAAGTGGGGTTTTTTGTTTTCTATGATATTTATGATTAATGAAGGTTAATGTAAAACATATTAAGTGTGATATGAACACAAAGGATAAAGAATTGATGAATAAATTTATGAAATTCTTACAAAAACATTATCCATTAAAAAACGATATTACAGTTATTTTTACCGGAGAAAGATTCGGTGATATGACTACTGGTAGTAGAACAAGTAATTCGGAATTAAAAATCCTAACAAAGAATAGATTAAACAGGGACATTTCAAGAACCCTAGCACACGAATGGGTACACGAGTGGCAAAGAATAACAAAAGGAAAAAAAAGAGGTCCAGACATTGGTGGGGAAAATGAAGATGAGGCAAATGCTGAAGCCGGGTCAATCATAAAAAAGTTTGAAAAGTCAAACCCAAAAGAAGAAGAAATGATGTATGAAGGAATTAATAATAAAATAAAATTATTAAATGAATCCATTCTTTTAACCGAAAAGTTAAATATTAGAGATAATTTTTTAACTGAAATGAAAAAAATAGGTATTGAAAAATTACCTTACGCTTATTCTGCAATGAATCAATTTGTTAATGCGGAAACTATGGATATCCACTATAATAAACATTATAAAGGGTATGTTAAAAAGTTGAACGATGCTTTGTCAAATAAAAAAGGTGAGGTAGAATTAGAAGATATTATTAAAAATATAAGTAAGTACGACACCAAAGTTAGAAATAATGCTGGTGGGGCTTTTAACCATGCATTGTTCTGGAAAATGTTATCCCCAAAAAAACAATTACCAAAAGGTGAAATTTTAAGAAGGATAAATAATCAATATGGAAATATAAAAAAATTAAAAGACGAATTTAATAAGATTGCATCAGAAAGATTTGGGTCCGGATGGGTATGGATAGTTTTAACAAAATCAAACAAACTAAAAGTAATGTCAACCGCAAACCAAGATAACCCACTTATGAATGTTATTGATGGTGGAAAACCATTATTAGGTCTTGATTTGTGGGAACACGCTTATTATTTAAGATATAGGAATAAAAGAGACGAATATATTAAAAAATTCTGGAATTCTATTAATTGGGAGTTTGTTAATGAGTTATTAGAGATTGCAACCACAAAAAAATTAAACGAATCTATAAACAATAAAAAACCGTTAACTGAATCAAAACAAGTTTTTCCTTTGGCTCCCAGAACTTTCAAAAAGTTAATTAACTCTTCTTACTCAGAATGTAGTGTTGGCAAATACAGAACCGGGTGTCTTGGTATTATTGAAACAAAAAACTGCACCACAGAACGTGGGATTCTTGGTGGTAATTTTTCTGAAAAAAAATATGGTGGGAATGGTAATTGGTCAATCATTAATAGGTTTGATACAAATAGTGTTGTTCATAAAGAGATTGGAAAAATTTGGGTTGAGGAAACTGATGGGTTAGATGATTTTAAATCTTGGATACTAAACAATCTAAATGAATTAGTTGGTAATAGTGGTAAATACACTAAAAGGTTGGTTGATATAAATAAAAACACTATTTTAACCGGTAGAGAAAATGAGAGTTACGCAAAAACGGTTATAATAAACACCTTTAAATTAAACCCTGATGATGAAGGCATTTCCTGGAATATAATTGAAAGATGTGCTGGAGATATTAGAGATAGAAAATTAGGTCAAGATTTTGATGTGGTAATTGATGGGACTTCTTATTTTGTACAAGTTAAACCAGTTGACTATTCGTTGATTGAAAAAATTGGATCTGAAAGAGGATATTATTATAAAGTTCCTTCTTGGCATAATCACAATAAATATAAAGAATCTAATGTTGATATTATTCTTTACGTTGATAGAAATAAAGATAAATACATAATGTTTAGAAACGATTACTCAAGAATACAAACTGTTGTAAATCCGTCAACATTCCCTAAGTTTTTTGTATATTATTATGAAAATCCAAGACATACAAATATGGAGTTTGAGGTACATCCGGAAGAAGAAAAGGTTAGTATTAAACCAAAACTTGCAAGGAATAAAGAAAATGAAATAGAGTATTATAAAGAAAGAATTCAATACTACCAAGAACTAATTGATAAACTTGGTGGGAATCAAAAATTAACAGAAAGAGTTCATAGTTTAGGTAAAAGGTTATCTTATTTATTAGATTAAGATATTTATAATAAAAATACCTATGGCAATTATAAGCGAACCAGAAAGAAGTAAACTTTATACTAAAGTTAAACACGTACTTGGAGCTCCTTTAAGAAGTATTGAACTTGAGGATGAACAAATGGATACCCTACTTGAATTTTCAATCGATGAGTATTCCCAATACGTGCAGGATTGGTTAATTGAATCTCAATGGACCGCTCTTAATAACCTTAATCTTGATACACAATCTTTAACTAAAGCTTTTACAACAAGAAGTTTAGATTATGAAACAAGGTATACATATGCTTATTCTAAGATTGTTGGTTTACAAGCTGGTGGTGACTGGGTTTTAAAAAAAGATTACATTCAATTGGTTCCTAATCAACAAATATATGAAATTCCTGCGGGTAGGGAACTTAACGAATTACTTTGGTTTACTCCCACAACATTGAATAACACAATGTTTGATCCTTGGTCTTTTGGGTCATTAGGTGCTGGTGGTGGTCTCGGAGGAGGTGGTGGTCTAGCACAAATGGGTAATATGGCAGGTAGTTACTTTATGATGCCGGCTTTTGATATGTTACTTAGAATGCAAGAAATTAATATACAAAGAAGAATGATTGCTGGTGATTTAACATACAGAGTAACCGCATTACCTGGAGGTAAAAAAGCAATTCACTTAATGAACACTCCTGGAGGTAAATTTGATTTTGGTAATGGAACCTTAACAAGAGGTCGTGTTTGGTATTGGTATTATGATACAAATGATGATAGAGACCAATGTTTAGCTGATAATCCAGATATAATTAAGTTACCTTCTGATGTACCTTTTGATAAGATTAGTTGGACTGATTTAAATAATCCAGCACAAGTTTGGGTTAGAAGATGGTTTATTGCGTATTGTAAAGAAACTCTATCAAGAGTTCGTGGTAAATTTAGTGGTAATTTAAAAACCGGTGAAGGTGGTGATTTAACAATGGATTACGCATCTTTAGCGACTGAAGCAAAAGATGAAAAAACAAAACTTATTGATGAACTTATAGGGGCTGAAGGCCGTCTAACCAGATTAAAACCTGAAAAGGTAATGGAACGTGAAGCATTAATCGCCGAAAATTTAAATAAGTCGCTTAAGTTTAGAGCAATGCCAAGACAAATTTATGTAATATGATAAGAATAGAAAATATAACACCAAGAAAAAATGTTGTGAAATATCAAACACAAACTGTTATTGAACCAAAGGTTATTGTTGATCCCAGTAAAGAAATTTCAAAAGTAATAACAACCCCAAACTACATAACAGACGAAGAAACTATCTTAATTGTTAAAAATGTTGGGGAATGTGAAATTACACTTAATTCTAAAAAAAATAATAAAATCGTTATTAAATCATTAACTACGGTTCTTGTTAAATCAGATGTTGGTCAAATTGATGAAGATTGGGATGAACTCCTTTTAGAAAAAGGAGCTTGTGTTCAGTTTCAGTTTGTTGATGGTAATTGGTATATTACCTCATCCGATGGGTTAAAAATAACTTAAACTAATTTAGATCCTTTACTTAAATTTTCTTTAACCCATAAAGGTTGTAAGTTACTGTAATGACATAATTTATAAATTTCTTCTTCTGTTTTTGCTGAAGATAATGGAATTATATGGTCAATATGCCAACTATAAAACCCATAATTTTCCCAAGTCATTCCATCTATAAATTTGTTCTCAAGATATTCTTTTAGGAATTGGGGGGAACAACCAACAATATCAAATGTTTTATTTTTTTTTGTAAGATTTTTAATTTTTAAAAAATCGGTAATTCTACTTCTACATAAATGTTTTAGTTTATAATAATAATCGTTATTGTAATATTTTTTATTTAAAATTGTTTGTTTTTTATTAATAATTGTTTTGTTAGTTTCGTAGTATTTTTTTACGGTTTCTTTTCTTTTATCAGGGTTTATTTCTCTATAGGTTTTAAACCTTAATAATTCCGACTCTTTATTGTTTTTGTAATACTTTTTTAAAGTTTCTTTTCTTTTATCGGGATTTATTTCCCTATATTTTCTACTTTCAATCTTCCTGCAATCATTACAAGTTGATCTAAACCCACTTTTTGTTTGTTTATTTACCCCAAAAAAACAAATATCTTTTTCCACCTTACAGTTACTACAAATTTTTGTCCCCATAATATCCCCTAATTATATTTTCAATTATTTGAGACACTTTACCACCATTTTCCATAACTTTTTTATAAAGTTGTCTATCCATACAAATCCCAACTTTAATTTTTTTATCCTTTTCTTTTTTTTTAGGTCGTCCCATATATATAAATATTTTGGTTTTTAGTAAAATTCAAACTTTTATTATCAATTTTTAATTGATGTGTTGTTCCCACCCTTCTTCAGCAAATTCATAAATGTAATTAGGGTCAATACCAACACGATTCCAAAAATCCAATTCTTCGGTGGTTATAGTTAATAAATCATCTAAATCATCTTGGTCTTCAGGGTTAAATGGTTTACCATTAATTAATTTACACTGGTCTGTTGTATAGAAACTTCTATCTTCAGGATCCTTAACTAATAATGTATCTCTAACCTCATCATCAAAAACAATCAATAATGGCTCAACTCGTTTGTTAAAAGTTGTAATTGCTCTTTGGATATTATATTCACCCAACATTTCAGGATTATTTTCTAAATCGGAGGGTTCAATACGATAACAATTTAATTGAACAACTGACCCAACAATGTCGGAAAATGCTTTTTGATATGCACCCTCTGTTGGTATACCTGTGTTTGCCTCTTTATTTGGTGAATCACTTCTTACCCAGTTATCATCAGACCAAGATTGTTCCCATCCGTTTTTAAGTAGGAATTTTACTTTTTCCTTATGACTTTCATTAGTTTGGAAAAATATATCTAATTGTTCTTGAGTCCAACCCTTCTTTGGTTTATTAACTTTCTGAACATCACCATGAGACGCCTTTGTTCCGTTATTCACATAAAGAATCGTATCACCAAGATTTGATTGAATACCATCTCTAATAACAAGTTCCATATGTGCTTGTCTAGACATCAATGACCCCGCCTTAGTGGTTTGTTTACTACGTTTAATGTAATCCTCAACACTTAATTTAACCCTTGATTTAGATGCTATTTCAGCCAATGGTACCCTTTGGTCAAATATTTTTTGGATGTACTCATAGTACCACTCAATAAATTCTTTTCCCTCACCTCTAAGTAATTGTTTAACTCCCTTATCCAAAAATTTCTCAATGTACTTTGGCATTTTTTTGGACTTAATACTGTTACCCGTTAGTTTAACTTTACCATTGTGCTCAATTGTTGCGTAATTCTTACGAGCTAAGTTAATACAAGAATCCCAAGTCCCATCACAATCTAAAAACATCTCCCCTTTCATAAAAATATCGTTAAACTCTGCAACATCAGCATCATAACCGGTATATGTTTTACCTTTCACTATTAAAGAGTTATTTCCTTTACCAATATAAACACGTCCATCAACACCACCTTCCGGTAATGAAAAATTTACACCATCAGTATCTAATACTGATGCGGTGTAACCTCGTTTTGTAAAAAATTTAACCATCTGTCTGAGGTATTGTCTACCAGTACAGGTAATCTGTTCCCCCATATCAATATCTCCCCACGGAAATACCTGTGGTGCCGATAACGATCCAAAGAATGCGTTAATAAATATCTTAATTGGTAATTGTTTTCTATCGTATGACAAAGATTTCTTTTTATCAATACCTTTATACTCGGACGCCAAATTCTTATACATAATACGAGAGTTACGGAAAAACGTTAACAATCCTTTCATTGCTCCTGTTATATCACACTCAGGGAACACGTCGTGAACTAACTGAATGGATGGGTATAGTGAAGAGTAGTCAAGTTTTAAAACGTCCTTAGAGTATCCTACTTTTAATAATCTTGATAGACCACCAACAAAATTTCTCCGTTCTTTTTTCTCTGGAATGGCTAACCCATGTTTATATGACCAAGCAAGCATTACCATCTTCCAAAGAGTTGCCGTTCCCATTGTTGAAACTCTTTCATAGGTTGTTGGAACTAAAGAAGCTAATAGGAAAGTTCCTTGATTAAATTCGTCATCCACTATCAAGGTTTCCTCAAGGTCATCATCGAGATAACGCTCAACTATGTTGTCCCCAGTTGTTTTTATATAAATGTCTCCTCGTCTAAAACAAACATCATCAACTTTAGAGTCAACACCAACTTTTTTATATTTACCATTTTCAATGTTTAACCAATACTCATCTTTTTCGGCATACATAGGACCAATCTTTGTATGGTCAATATATATACGGTCTTTAGCTTCACCATCAATAAATTTGGTGATGTACTTTAGTCCTGCCTCTTTAATATTTGAATTGATTGCTTGTGATCTACGAACTGAGTGAATAATATCAATTACATTATATCCCCACAACTGAACCTGGTTAAATTTCTCAACCTCATTTGCCAGTTTTAACATTGATTCCTTTTGGGATATTGTTCTTTTTGGGTTAAGGGACTTTGCTATTTTTTTAATATCAAGATTTAAAGCCTTACATCTTTCAAAAATCCAAAACCAGTCAAAATTTGCAGAATTGTATCCTGAAATAATTGATGGTTTAAGTTCGTCTATTGTTCTGAAGAACTCAACAAGACCTCTTCTTTCATCATCTTCATCTTTACATTCAATAACTTTTAGGAATCCTTTATTGGTTTTCATTCCAATCATAAAAATACGACCGTCTTTTGGTTCTAATGAGGTCGTCTCAAGGTCAAATCCGAATCTGGTAATGTCGTTATATTCCTCAAACCCTTTAAACAATCTTTTTTCTTTTGAGATGAGGTATTGTTCTACAGGAGGTAACATTAGAAATCTATCTCTAACTTTTTCTGCCCACGGATCAATACCCCCATCACGGAAAAACTGGGTTAAGGACCTATAACCTTTCATTGACTTAACCATAAATGTTAGACCGTTTTCTAATCTTTCATTACCGTCAGTTCGTAATTTATCTATTACAATTCCATATTTGGACATTGCTTCTTTTTGTAATGCTTTGGATCCTTGATAAAAATTTAATCCTTTTAAATCACCGACCCAAGCAAACGCAATTAAACTATCTCTAACGATAGATTTTCCTTTTCCAGGTATTTCTTTGATTTTATAAATGTGGTCTGACACGTAGTCAAACTCAATAGCAACGATGTGCTCTTCCGAATCATTCCCTTCTAGAAATGATTTAATTTCTTCTTGTGATATCATAAATATATTTTTTAAGTTGGTTTATTTGCTACCGAATAATATCAGCATTTACCTTACCTGTATAAATATATTTAATCAACCTAACTTAGTCAAATGGATTGACTTAATTATGCCGAATAAAGTTCTGTTAACCTTTCAGAAACATTAGCACTTGTCCAGTCACCAATAGTATCGTACGCAACACCTTCCCATAAAACAACAGGATTGTTAACTTCTTTAATAAAGGCAACAACTTTCTTTTTTTCAGGAAAATCAACCAACCTTTTAACCGTTAACTCATTGTAAGTTTTTGTTTGTTGTTCCGTAACAACAATTGTTTTAGGATTTGTAATTTCTACTTTCATCTTTTTGTTTTTTATATAAATATGTTATTTATTTTTATTTTGAAAAAATTTCTCAATTCTTTTACTTAATCTAACTCTTGGGTCATTTTTATCCCTATTTAAAATTTCATAAGGTAATAAGAATCCAAAACTTAAAAACACTCTTCTTGAGTTAAATTCATTTGTCCAATGTTTGTATAACGAAGCCTCAAAACAATATAAATCTTTTTGTGATATAATTGGTGATGAGTCGTCTATAAAAATTTTATAATCTTCTGATAATACACTAATGTTACACTTATAATTTATGTAACCATCAATAGAAGCGTCATAGTGAGGTTGTATCTTACCACCCTTATTCATATCAACCGCTTGTATAAAGATATTATCAAGGGGTAGATTATTCTCTTCAGATATTCTTTTAAAAATAGTTTTGATAATTTGGGGTATCTCTTGTTTTGAAACTTTAGAAACTGATTGAAAATTTGTAATGTAGTTAGTTAATTCCGTTTTGGAAATGTCAATAATACAAGATTTTCCCTTCAGTGTTTTTGAGATTTCACTTAAGTGGTAATTAGGATCCCCGTCTTCTGGGTTTAATGAATCCACCCAATCAACAATTAGATTAACTTCATCATCACTGATGAAATTTTTTACTATCTTATGATTTTCAGATTCCATTTATTAAGAAATTCTTTTGGACCAATTTCTAATTCCATAATAGATAAGTTTTTCTTTGCGTAAATAGAGTTCATTTTTTCCTCAGATCCTGCCATTGTACAAAACCAATGTGTTGCAGGTTCTTCTCCTGTTGATGAACAAGGTATTTTCATAACATTTTTATTTACCCAAACTTCTCTTACTTGTTCTACCTTATCGTTTTCTGTTAAAATACAAATTCTCATATTATTTATTTTTTAATTTATTTAGTCAATTGGTAATCCTGATTTATAATCAACAGTTATATCACTCCACCCTATACCAAATTCGTATTTCATAACTTTATCAACAACAACGTATGACTCAAATTGTGTTGTACCGGAACTAACATCACTATTAATAAAAATACCACTTAAAAAATACACATCATTTGTGGTATTAGCGCTTACTTGACTTGGTAAATTTGCAATAATATAATCATAAGCAGAATCCCTGATAGTTTCTGTGGCAAATATCATTTGTTTATTATATATCTCTTCAGTAGTTCCTGTGAATCCACTTAAAGTCGATTTAAACGGCCATAAAATATCAGTCAATTTCCAAAAAGAATAATTTTCATTATTAAAAGGTGGATTGTCTTGACTTGGAGGTGCGATTAAAAAATCCACGACTTGGCTAATCGCTCCCGCAACCGCTCCACAGGTATTATCAGTTAAACTATTTGCTTTACCTCTTCTTAACATTCTACCTGAACGACCATCTTCAGTAACACCAATGTGTGGAGTACTTGTTACAAACAAGGTTCCACCAAGAGTTGTTGCTACGTGACTTGCAAATGCCCCAAATCCAACACTACCAACAAACGGATAACCTGCCAATCCACCGGACATAAACGGACCTAAAAATGAATTAATACTTGTTGGCCATCCACCGATATTTCCTGGTAAATATGCCGCATCAACATCATCAGAACAAATACCTTCCGCTAAAACAATGTCAGTTGATGGTATTCCTTCATCTGTAATATATTGTGTTGTGTATGTCCCCCATACTTCAGATAATACCGCTCCTGAGAATGGTTGATATCCTCCATCAACAGTAACAGTTCTTACCGTTTGAGTATATGCACTCTGACCTGTTAATGGTGCTGGTACAATTATTTCATATGTTCTATCATATAAAGGAACCTCTAATTCGTATGTCCCATAAGGATAAACCGAAATATTATTAAATGGTATTACTTCGGTACCTAAATTAATGGTTCCACCAGTTGTGGGTAAAAAAGTAACGTTTGCCGTTAGTCCTGATAAATTTGTGCTTGTTATTCTAATTCCTTGTATCATTTTTTTTGTTTTTTTATTTTTTATTTATTTATAATATTAATCCGAAATTCAAATCATTTTCTGGTATGTCTAACACATTTAATCCACCTAAACAAGGTGCTTCAGTTAATGTTTCTATTGTTAGAACATCTAATTCATCGTAATATGATAATCTATCATCACCATTTTTATTTTTGAATACATTAACTGTTGTTATATCATATAACATACCTGTACTTAAACAAACACCATTAACTGCGGTATTAACAATATTCCATTGGAAATAATCCCCAACTGTATTCTCGGTAAAGTTATCAGGTATCGTATTATTGTAGAAGTATTCACCAATAGTATTATCATTAAAATTATTCCCAATTCTATTCCCCTGATAAGATACCCCACCAAAACCAAATCCGTCTTGTACCTCATTATTGTTGAAATCGGTACCTATTGTGTTGTATCGAAATGAACCATAACAATTATTAAACTGAAAATAATCCCCAATATTGTTAAATGTTGTGGTACCACTAAAAGTATTAGGCGAACACCCATATCCTATATTATTATATCCAAACTCCTCAAATATATAATTACCCTTAAAATCTGTTTTAATTTGGTTACTCCAAAAATTCCCTTGAATATCATTTCCTTTAAAGTTATTCATTATTTGGTTGTTCTCAAAAAGAAGACCTAAATTATCAACTCCACCAATTGTGTTTAGGTTGAAATCATTTAATATTGAATTTTTTCTAAACTCCCAATATATGGTATTATTATTAAAATCATTTAATATTGAATTTTTTCTAAACTCCCAATATATGGTATTATTATTAAAATTATTTAAAATGTTGTTGTATTGAAAATTAACTTTAATTATATTATCTTCAAAGTTGCTTCCAACTCTATTAGTCCTAAAATTATCTACCCCAATAGTTAAATTGGTTCCAATAGTATTATTTTGAAAAACGTGTTCAATATTATTTTCGTAAAATTGTGAATATACCGTATTACCATTATATCCGTTACCAATTAAATTACGATTATAAGTTGAATAACTTTCATTGTTATTATATCCATTACCAATATCATTATTATAGAAGTCACCATAAATTTCATTATTATTAAAGTAATTTCCTATTTCATTATTTTGAAAGTCACTATTAGTCCAAACATTATTGTTAAAGTCGTTCCCAATATTATTTCTATAAAAAGAACCACCAAGTAAAATATTAAAATCAAAATCACTACCAATTCTATTATTATTAAAATTAGAGGTGATATAGTTGTTATTAAAGTTTTCCCCAATTATATTACCGTCAAAATCATCATTTGTTGAGTTGTTATAAAACCTATCACCTATTTGATTATTATCACAATCATCGTTAAATGTGTTATTATAAGAACCATTACCAATGGTATTGTTTACGATTGGGCCGTCAAGAAAAACATTGTTCGCCAAAAGAAAATCTCCAGTGCCTTGTTTGATAAATAAATTAGCTTGGTTACCAATATAGTTGTTAAGTGCATCACTATTATCAATAACATAACCAAATGTTGTGTATTCAAAAACTTCATCCTGTCTTACATTTGGTTGGTAATAACTCATTATACCATCATTACTCCCAAAATAATAAGGAGAATCAGTTGTTTCACTTATTGTAACCCCTGATATGATGGCCAAAGAATCACTCTCAACAGAAAGAATTTCAAAAAACAAAGGATTTAAATTTTTTATTGAGACAATAGACCCCGACCCAAAATTTGAATTAAATGTTGTTCCGGTATTACCATATAATACTCCTGTAGTTCCTGTTAAACCACTTATACCTACAAGACCACTGTATGGTTGGTCTTCTTCATATGAATAACCAATATATCTTTTAAATAAAATATTTCTGTTATCATAATCAGTTCTATTATTAAAGTTATCAATTCTTTCAGTGATTCTACCTTTTGCAGGACTACTCGTGATTTCAGTGGTATTCCAAGTTATGTCGTATGTTATTTTATCATTAGTGTATAATGTAGAATATACGGTAGGTGAAAACCCTGTCGTTGATATTGCCAATAATAAAATTGGTTCGGTATTACCCGTCATATAGTTACCTGTAAAAATAGGGTTTTTAAAATTATCGTAGTTTGGTTGATCATAACAACTTTGAAAGTCAGTCATCAGATAAAATCTGTCTGGGGTTAATGTTTCGCCCGTAATGTTATTTACAAGTTCTGAGTAAGTTGTTTCTATAACTCCACCACCATTTCCGGTAATTGCCGAGAAATCAATATGATATGTGGAACCGCTTAATTCTACGGGTATTAAAGTATTTGGTGTTGGTGTTTCCAAATATGTTAATTCACCGATTGTTTTTCCTGTTAATGCCATAATCTTTTTATTTTATAAATATCTTTTAATTTTAGTTTATTATTGGTATTTTAAATATTCTTCATTGCCAATAGAAATATATTCATTATTATTAGTAATAATTGCGTTATTTAAAATATCTGGACTTGTCGTTGGGGTTGGGGTTGGGGTTGGTGTCTGTGTTGGGGTTGGTGTTGGTGTCTGTGTTGGGGTTGGTGTTGGTGTCTGTGTTGGGGTTGGGGTAGGTGTCTGTGGGTAATATTCAATTATCTCCCACTCTAAATTACCAGGAACAACAAATATACTTCCAAATTGGTCGTTTCTATTTAAATTATTAAAATCCTCATCAATTATAACTTGAGTTAACCCGGTTAAACTTCCACCAGGAATTATTACCCCAGAATTTATAGAAATTGGATTCCCACTATAAACACCAAGAATGTGATTAAAGGACATCGCAATGTCTTGGTCAACAATTTTATTTGACGTTAAAACATAGTCAATAACAACAGAACCCGATACTATGGTCGCCTCAAGTATTACAGATAATGGTGATGGTGTTGGACTTGGTGTTGATGTTGGACTTGGTGTTGGAGGAATATAACATTGAGTTGTTGTAGTTGTGGTTAACGGATAAACCGGTGTTGTAACACAACAAGGGAATTCAGTAACATAACAACTACTATATTCCAAATCATCCGCAATAAAACTTTCTTGAACGTTAATATATAACTTATCTCTAATGGGTAAAATTAAAACTCCCTGGTCATTTCTAAATAAAAATTGGCCCTCGTATCTACCCTCTTTTCTTGTGTCATTTCCTGTAAATTGGTAATAAACATAATATTCTGGTTCGGCGTTTGGGTCTAATAATACCTTATTAACAAATCCTGCGGGTCTTGTATTTATTCTTGGAATCCCTGTTGCGGTATCAACCATTGAAAAAAATATTGCGGATTCCTCAATAGTGTCCATCATTAAGTTAAAGTCGCTTCTTCCGTCCTTAACTACTTGCATTTTCAATAAAGGAAGTGTTGCGTTTTTTTTAATAAAAAATTCCATTTATAGTTTTTACTATAAATATATCAATTAACATTCTTTTCTTAATTCTGGGGGATAAAAATCAAAACGGTTGTGTTCTGTTGGTGTTAACAACAGTAAGCCAGGATTTATATTACCTTTTACCATTTCTTGGTAATTATGGGACATTATTGTTTGTTCATAAGGAGAATTAAATTTTTTCTTAATATAACATTTATAATTACCTTCTTTTGACATTAGGATAGGCCAATTTGATAAATATATTTCTCCACTGGAATAAGGTATACCACCTAAAGATTTGATATGTTTAAATTCAAGACAAGGAGCGTCCGGATCATACCCCTGAGTTGGTAGGTTAGGTTTTTCTGTCCAGTGACTTTCTCTAAATTCTTGGGGTACATTATACCAAGACCATTGTGTTTGATGGGAACCAAAAAATTCGGTATAATTTAATTTTAAAAAATCAAAGTTTTCTTTTTTTAAAATATTTAAAGTTTTATTAAATAGTCCATCGACTCTTCTTTGAAATCCGTTTTTACAACTATTCTCAGAACCATTGTAAAAAAACATATCGTCCTCAAAAAAGTAATAATATCCCAGGTCTTCTTGGTCATTAAAATGTTCAGCAATAAATTGTCTCCCACCTGTAATACCAATATTATCTTTTTTAATGTGTTCAAAACCATATTGTTCACATAGTTGATTATATCTTTTTGTTGTTGATAAATCAGTTGAGTTATTGAGTAAGTACTTTTTAGTTTTAGTTAAAAAAGAAGGGTCATAATCTAACATCGATTCAATGAGAGTTTCAAACTGGGACGGTGAATTAAATGTTATAACATATAGACCAACCGTATCTAATGTTTTTCTATCTGTTTGGATAAACGGTTTTAAAGGTTTTCTAAAACTCTCAAGTTTAACCGAATTATTTTTTACATCCTCAAAAAACTTATAGATTAATCCATTTGATTCTATTTTGACATAATCAATTAATGATGGATATATATAAGTCATTATGGTGAATATACTTTCTTCGGTTCCCATATATCCCTTACTTAAGGTATCTTTAAGTAATCCGTAGTATAGTACATTCATTTCGGATATCATTTCTTTTGTTCCACCAAAAAAACCTCCTCTTGCAACCATATCTGAATTAGTTTTACAATACTCACTCATTTTATCATAAGAAAATCCGTGAACTTCATTTACCGCATCATATGGGAAACATATAAAGGTAAAGTTGTTAAATTTGGAATCTATTTTTTCTAATACATTATCATTAGTAAAATACCCAACACTAACCGTATTAGTTATTCCTGCATCAATCCAGTATAATTTTTCCGAATTAAATTTATCTAAAATCCTAGCATCATTTAATAAAAACATTTTGGACATTACAATAGGGTTGTACATTTCTAAACTACCTTGTGTTGATTCTTTTAACCAACCAGATTGATTATACCAATTAGGGTTAGTTCTAATTTTTTGAATGTCACTATAAAATTCATTATTTTTAAACCATTCTAAATCTCGTAAAATAAATTGAGTGTCCTCTACCTGTCTTCTTTCAGAAACAAATTTATTTAATTCCTTATCACCAAAAATGATAAGATTACATTTAATCTTTAGTAGTTCATCTAATTTTTTTAAATAGTGGTCTTTGTAAGATCTGGACCAACCTTCGGTTAAGTTATCCCTACCTAAATCCCATAATCCTGTTACTAATGTTATCATAAATTTCCTGTTATTCTTTCACACCATCCTTTTGATTTAGAAAAAGGCCAGACAACCCAATAACTTGGTTTTTCTTGGGTGTTGAATTCTCTCCATATTTTCCCGTAACCATCGGAATCATTTTTTATTCTAGTTATTTCGTTAACATCCGCATCTTGTCTAAATAAAGTTTCATCTGATTTATTGTGAAACGCAACCACAAAAAATTCATAATCATTTTCTGGTACTTTATTTAAAGGTAAATCAATGCAATGTTTGAATATTTGTAAAAAACTTTTTTCCCACTCTTCATCGTTATTATAATCGTATGGGTTTGGTGGGTATTTTTTATCTATGGTATATTGTTGTACCGATCTTTTTGAAAACATAACCCCAGCGTATTTTTCATAATCTTTTAAAGTCCTTTCAGTACCAAATCCGTATTTACCTAAGTCACCATCAAAAGTTTCTCCATCAATACCCAAAATTTTTCTATTCTTGGAGTGGGATGAGTTATTTTTTAGATACCATTCCTTATCATCATCCCATTGTTTTGTTCTACCCTTACGAGTGTATTCATGCCAAATAATAACTTTATGTGGATGAAATAAATCATATCCGTGAGTATAAGCCCTTACTCCTACTGAAATTTCTTCTCCGTGAAAATAATATTCTGGGTCGTGTTGAACTTCTTTTGAGAACTCACCTAATGTAAAACAAAAATGGGCAGAATAAAATCTTGATGGAATTGGTTCTGTTAGTTCTTTCCATCCAGGTATAACTTCAGGTAAAAAGAATACAACTCCTTCAGGGGTAAATCTATCAAAAGCCATACGCCAAGGTTCTGTAACTCTACCTTCTGGTTCGTTTTCCGGGTCAAAAGATGAAACATACCCAGTCAATAATGGTTTTTTATAACCCTTTTCTTGTAATTCTTTAATCATATTAATTAAAGTTTCATCCCAGTTTTTTTCAAAACGCATATGGGAATCAATTTGTAGGGTATATTCTTCGTTTTCGTAAAGTTGTTGAACTTGGTTTCTTGCCCAACACACTCCTGTTGATTCTTCGTGTGGTATATTTAAAACCCTAAATCTATTATCGTTTTTATATTCCGTTAAATCATCAAACTTGTCTTCTGGGTGAAACTGTCTTGCAATACCTATTCTTAGGTTCTCAGGTAATTTTGCATTACCTATCATATCTTTTATTGTTGGTATTAATTGAGGGTCTCTATAGGACGCAATCTGAACAAATATTCTCATATAATTTTTATTTTAAAAATAAAAACTAATATGGGAAAATAAAGGTAAATTTAACATTCATAATAATGAAATATCTCACATAAATTTGAATCAATAAGTTTTAATAAAAGTGAGTTTGTATCATTTAATGGTGATGGGACATCAAAAATAAATGTTGGGGGGATTGAGGTTGAACCGGACACTAAATAACAATAGGTATTTGTTGTATCACAAACATATACATCATACGGTGATGTCCCTGTTGTTCCAGATATTGATATTTGATGTGGCATATTATGGTGTTGTTGGTAGTGGAGTTATACAAATATTCCAAGTTGGTGTTGGTGTTGGTGTTAAAGTATTTGTTGGTGTTGGGGTCATTGTTGACGTTAGAGAAGGGGTTGGTGTTGGGGAAATCCCAAAAGGAACCGGAGTTATACAGACATTCCAAGTAGGAGTAGGGGTAGGAGTAGGTGTGTTTGTCGGAGTATTTGTTGGTGTTGGTGTATTTGTTGGTGTAGGTGTATTAGTGAAGTTTGGAGGTAATGGAGTCACACACAAATTCCAAGTAGGAGTTGGTGTAGGAGTCGGTGTTGCGGTTGTTGTTGCAGTAGGAGTTGGTGTGGTCGTAGGTGTAGGTGTATTAGTGGGAGTATTAGTTGGGGTATTAGTTGGTGTGACTGTAGGAGTAGGTGTAGGAGTTCTTGTAGGTGTAGGTGTAGGAGTTGGTGTGGGAGTAGGTCTTGGAACATTTAAAATGTTTGGACAATCGGCACCTAATACTAAAATAGTATATGTACCATAAACTTCTCTTTGGGGAACTAGTAATCCTGGTTGAAAAACAAACGGTAATGTCACATCATCCAAATTAATGGTAATGTTATCATTATCCGGTTTAAATAAAACATTTGCTATTTCACCGTCAAAATTTATACTCTGTATTGTTATTATTTGACTCATCGTATTTATTTCTATAAATACAATGAACAGGTCATTTTTTCACCTTAATAAAATTATACCATAATCTTTCGTGACCAAAATATATGAATGGTTTTAATACCAACTCACTAACACCAAGTAAAGCCGAAACCTCTATTGAGGTCCCCAATGAATAGGCAACCCCAACGGTAGTTAAAGTTCCTAAAAATCTGTATGTAATTGTTTTAAGAATATGTCTAACTAAAACAGATTCTTCTTTAATTGTTTTAATATAGGCGATATTATTTTTAATTTTGCAATGACCAACACAACTAATATGCCATTTATAGTCATTTATTTCCGGTAACCAATCCTTTGTAGTATATGTATTACCGTCAATAATAATGTCCGAAACAAATGTTTCATTCCCGTTTTCAATTAATCTCCATCTCTCATCTTCAGTTTTTGAAACTGTATTAAATCTAATTTGATAAATTTTACTTTTTGTTTTCATCTTGTAAAAAATTAATAATATCTTCTTGTATTGATTCGTCAACCATAAACCTCCATTTATCATCACCTTTTGATATTGAGTTTCTAATTCCTGTTGCAGAAATAAAACCAATATTATCTGGAGGAGTAAATTCGTTTATTTCATACCCAACTCCTCTACCGTAGTTAACAGATTCAATATCTGGAATAATAATAACCTTAACATCATCACCTTTTGATTTGTGATATTTCTCAATCATTGCAACCGTTTGTTCTGTTGTAAATGGATTTTTATCGTCAGGATTAATATCTCTAACCATAATAAGAGCCGGAATACCTTGATTTAATTTTTGTTGTATTAACTCTATATGACCATAATGATATGGTTGGTATCTACCAATAAAAATAGAATACTTTTTACTTTCATTTGATGTGGGTTCTCCCCCGTGGTTTTTAACTTCCCAGATCATAAATTTTCAATTATTTTGTTTAAAGATATTTGAGGATTAACATTTGTGGTATCAATGTCAATAAAGTTTTCTGTTGGTTGTTCATATTCGTCAGTATGAAAATGTTCTCTACCTCTAATGTCTGTTGTATGAACATAAAACTCCACAAGTAAATCACCTAAATCGTACTTAAAACTTTCTCTAAGTTCTTTATATGGAGCAACTAAACTAACAATAACACTATTACCCTGAACCAAAATAAACTTAGCAATGTCTTGAGCTCTTTTAATATTTTCCTCACGACCTTCTCTTCCATATTTTTGATTGTTAAATAACGTTCTAAGTTCATCACCATCAATATGAAAAATTTTACCGTTGTGTTTCGTTTCTAAAACTGTTTTTAACATTAAAGACAAAACTGTCTTTCCTGCCCCAGGTTGACCAGTAAACCAATATATTTTATTTTCCCTCATAATCAAAAATATCCAAATTGGTCATAAAACCATTGATAGTTAGTTTTAATCCAGTTTGATGCGTTAACACCCAAAACTTCTTTATAATCACTTTTAACAGGTTCTATCTTACTTTTTATTGTGTGGTCACCATATATACCATAAACCTCATCGTCTTCTTGAGTTATTTGTTCCACGTTATTGAAGTCGTGTTCAAAATACGGAAGTTCTAAATAATTATAAATTCTTTGCATTTCCTTTTTAGGGTTTGATGTGAAGTCCTCGAATTTTACAAACAAAACATTTTGACTAATACCTTCTTTAAACATTTGGTATAATCTTTCTAATGACATACCAACGGGTTGAGATTGCGACCACACGTCAATTCTTTTTTCTGTGGTGGTTCCTTTCATTTGAGCGTGATTAACTAACCCAGAATCTTTATGTTGATTTTTTCTAAAGTTTTTTTCCATTGATGAGAATATCCCTCTTAAATCTCTAACCATACAAATAATTTTAGGGTTAGGATAAAATGAATTTAAGAATCCATAGTGGACTCCCCATCCTCTACTTTTATCTAAAACATAAGGTTTATCTGTTACACCATTAAAAAACCCTACCATACCTTGATTACAGAAATTTAAAAACCCACTCTTCATTAATTCAGTGTCTTGGGCTTTAAATTCCGGAGATGAGGTATAGTTCGCTCTTGATGCGTAAACTAATTCTAAAACACCCGATGTTGGTGTTACGTAAAAATCTGGGTTCTGTCCCATTACGTTTTGTAGTAATGTAGAACCTGCTCTTGGTAATGAGCTTTGGAAAAATATTTTTTGTACCATAGTTATTGTTTTAATGTTTCAATTATTTCGTTTATATCAAAAATGTTTGTGTCAAACATAGGACATTCGTGCACCGTACCATTAAAATTATAATCAAATAAATAACTATCTGGTAATTTAACGGTTGTTGGTAATGTTGCAATTATATTGTTATGTAGGTTATAACCAAATACTATAGGTGATGTTCCTACCCATAAAATAGTTGATTTTAATCCCATTGCGGCTGATGCGTGTTGTAAACAAGAATCAATTAATATTCTTTTTTGAGAATAAGCAAGTAAGGAAAATAATTCCATATTTGACATCGGTTCAAAAAACGCTTCCACATTATTTAATACATTTGATTTATCTCTACATATTTGTATAATATGATAATATTTTGAGAAATGGTCAACTAATTTCTGGGCAACATCATAAGGAATATCTCTAGTCCAGGAATAAGGATATGGTTGTTCTTGTAGTGGTCCTCCGTTTGTTTGGATAACCATTACTGGTTTATCTCTTGTCCACTTAGCGTGAGCTATTTGTTGTTGTCTTAAATTAAACGAAAGAAATGGTTGTTCTCCATTGTATTCTAATCCAAGTAACTTACACCAGTTAACAATTAATGGTAATTTTTTATTAATATGGTCTGATGTAAAATATGGTTCGTGTTTAAAAATTAAACTTTCCTTATCTTTGATGTAATCATCATAAAAATAAGGCGTCATACCAATACGATAAACCCTATCAACGTAATCTAAATTTAAAAACACTTCCGGATAGGCACAAACTATGATTAGTTCTCTATTAGGATGATTATTTTTTATACATTTAGCAACCGCAGTTGCCAAAACATGCTTCCCTAATCCACCCTCAATGTGAAATATTGAATATTCTTTTTCCATAATTTTATTATAAAAGTTAATTAGCTATTAGTAAAGATAATAGCCTCGTTTATTTTATTGATAACCATCTCTGGGGTTATACTTCTATGACATTCATTTTCTCTTTCAGTATTTAAAAATATTGGACATCTACTTTTAATATTTGGGAACATATTAAAACACCCATTACATACGTAAGGATTCTCAACTCTAAAACATTCAAACTCGTTTTGTTTTTTAGTAAAGTTTGATATCATAACAACAGGAACCCCATACGCCCACGCCAACCAAGATAACCCAGAAGATAATCCAATAAAAAATCTTGATTCTAAAATATGATTTAATGAAACATTTATATCGTTGTTTCCGTGAAATCCTTTTGCGTTTTGTAAATTTAATGTATTCTCATATGAAACATTATAAACATCAAAATTATTATTAACCAATTCATTTATGACTGTTTGCCAACCACCATCATATTCCCATTTTGATATATCCTTTATTGTTTCAGGACCCATCGTTATTTTATTTTTATTTATAATTCTTTGTTTAGGTATAACAGGACATTTACCTGGTTTTGTGTCTTGTGGTAAAAACATTGTGTCTTTTGCGGCATAAAACATCCCACCAAGAGTGTGAGACATATTATCTTTATGATAACCAACATCAATTAATTTATCTACATTAATAGATTTAGATTCATTTGCATTAATGAATTCATACTTTGGGTTTGTTGATTTTAATAAATGAGGAAAGAATGTGGAAACATAAACTTTTTTTGGTTTATGATATTCCATAAACGGATCCATAAGGGATGAAAAACATATTGTATCCCCCAAACAAAAAGAATCAAAATGTAATAAAAGTTCTTTATCTTTAAAATTAGATAAATTAGGATCCCTTTCAGTATATTTTAATAGTTCTGTATTATCGTAATGTCTTTTAACCATTTTTTAATTTAAGAATTTTAGAATAGTAATCAAACCAATATTTTTCTTGCCAAATTGTTCCTTCTTCTAAAAAGACCAATGGTTTGTTTTGCCAAGGTTTTTTTGCGATAAAATGTAATATTTTAATATATTTTGGTAATCCAGAATTTTTAAATATTTCTTTTGAATATGTTTTTAAATAATTGTATTCGATTGAAATTGGGGTGATAATATCACTAAAGTAGTGGTCAATAATATCTTGATCTAAATGTTCTGTAATTCCATAAATGGTTGTTAAATGAATTAAATCATTTGTTATTTTTTCATTTAAAAATTCTTTACTAATTACCATAACTCCAGTGTTATATTGGTCAATATAAAGTTCTCTTACCGCACCAAATGGTTTTTCATAATCAATCAGATAATCTATGTTACCTAACACTACAATGTCACAATCTAAAAAAATAATCTTTTTAAATTCGGTTAATGAAAAAATTTCATATTTTGTATAATCACCAAACATTCTTTGTTGGTCTTTTAATTTTTCTATCTCAGAATATTTTTCAGTATCAAACCTTTTTATATGAATATTGTTGTATATTTTTCTTGAGGTAATTAAATCTTCAGGGTTTAAATCGTTACTAATTATAACAAATGGGATATTTTCATTTACAACTCTTGGGTTATTATCAATTAATGATTTTAACATTACCTCAAACCCAATTAAATAATCTTTATTACAAACACTTACAAACATACCTTAAATATAAAAAATCAAATATAAAAGTGTATTAAATAAAAAACCCCTCTTTGTGGGAGGGGTTAATTATATTTTTAATTTTTTATTATAATGGAATACCTTCGTTTGCAAACCAATCAAACCCATTACTAATAACTCTGGTTATAGTATATAACGGTGTGCTTAATCCTTTAGTAGATGAACCATTAATTGTTGCCCCTCCGGTTGTACCTAAAATTGCGGTATTAGTGGTTGAATATCTAATTAATATAATTTCTTTTCCTAAAACAGGTAACGGTAAATAAATTGTACCACCACCGGTAGATGCGTTAAAGAAAACAATATTATCTGTAGATGTTAATCCTGGATCGGAAAACGCATCAACAGTAATTGAATTTTTACTTAAACTACCTCCTATTGATAAGTTAGGAACATAAACCGTATTATCGGTTGTCCCTGTAATTCCAGAACCCCCAATAATTGCGGACCTATTTCCACTTAATATAGAATTATCAGATAAAATAAAAGAACAATCACCATAAACCGTATTTGTTTTTCCACCTCCAATAAAAGAATAAACTGAAACGGCAGTATTTTGATATCCACCACTTACGGTTGATCCATTACACAATGTTATGTTATTACGACCTCCACCAATTGTTGAGTATAAAGAACTTGCAGTATTACAAATACCTCCACTAATTGTTGAACAGGATGAACTTACTGTGTTATAATACCCGCCACTAATTGTTGAATTATTACCATCTATAATATTAAATTCACCCCCGCCAACAGTTGAGTAATAACCACTTATAGTGTTGTCTGCACCACCGGCAATAGTTGAGTAATTAGATATAGTTGATATGGTATTTTCATAACCACCACTTACTGTTGAGTACTCTGATGAGGCGGTATTACGACATCCACCACCAACAGTCGCATAATCTAAATTACTAGTATTTACCTGGAATGTAACATCATCAGTACCAGTCACACCTCCAAACAAAGAACCATCAAAAAATAATCTATCTCCTCCTTGGTAAAGTTGTCCTCCGTATGGTATCCTTATATTAACTAATAATCCTGTGATGAAACCAAAATCGAACTGTCCACCTGAACCATACAATGAATTGGTTGATGTTGGGTTTATAGAAAGAAACGTTCCGTTTAATGTTCCTCCAGTATATACTGAGTTATAAGTTCTACTTACCGTACCATAAGATCCAGCGTTGTTACATCGTCCACCTGAAATTGTAGAATAATTACCGTAAGTACAGTTTCTCCTACCACCACTTATTGTTGAGTATTGAGAACATCTTGTTATTGTATTACAACATCCACCACCAATTGTAGAACAGTTTCCGTCAATTGTATTACTATAACCACCACTTATTGTACTATGATTTTTTCTAGATGAATTGACACTACCCCCACCAATAGCAACAAAATCACCGTAGTTGTCTGTTGTTATCTCAAGAGTAACATCATCCGATGGGGATGTACCACCAAATTTAGACCCTAAAAAAGTTAATGTATCATTATTTACATAATCACTACCTTTACTTACTAAATAATAACTACTTAAAGTTCCAGGAGACGTAAAATTAAAATTCACTTGACCACCAAATCCAAAACCAGAAAGAGTAGATGATGGTGTAATATCATTAAAGTATCCACTAATTGTATTTGCACTTGACACAACAGGATTATTAAGAATATCAATTCCACCAATAACACCAGTAAAATTACCTTCACCTCCAGTAACCACTGAGTAATCACCAATTACGGTATTTGTATATCCCCCAGATACGGTTGACCCATATCCTGATACAGTATTTCCATAACCTCCCGCGATAACTGAATTATATTTTAATGCGGTGTTAAATGAACCACCACCAATTGTTACACCATCTAAATAGGCTTTATTACAAATACCTCCAGATATTGTGGCGTAAGTTCCGTAGTTTTGATTTCTTGTACCACCAGCAACAACAGAAAAGTTTGATACCGATGTGTTTGAGTTACCTCCACCAACAACAGAAGAACTTCCTAAGTTTGCGTTATTACAACCACCACCAACAATTGAGAAGTCAGCAATAGATGTATTGTTTAAACCACCACCTATAATCCCATAATAAGAATTAACCGTGTTATTTTCACCACCACCAACTACAGTACATTCACAAGAAGAAACATTAAATGTCCCACCCGCAACAACTGATAAAGAATCTGAGGCGGTATTATTTTTTCCACCACCAATAAATGAAAACTCACCATTGGCAACATTTAATGAACCACCAAGAATTCCTGAACAAAACCCTGAAGATGTATTTGAAAACCCTCCGCCAACAACTGAGTTATAACAAGATGATGTGTTATTTTGTCCACCACCAACAAATGAATATTTTCCTGATGATGTATTTTGATAACCACCGGTTACTGTTGCATATTGTTTAGTTGCGGTGTTTTGATTATCACATCTTACTGTTGATGTTAAACCACCAGTAGGATCGTTTATAATAACATATGCCATTTTTATTTTTTTATTAATTTTTTATTTTTAAAAACCCCCAAGTTTCCCTGGGGGTTATTTTGTTAAAGAGATATTTTTAATGTACCACTATCATTCCATACGTATCCGGTTATCCCAGGATCAGTAGTTGGTAAACCAGCCATTCTTACTTCAGTAGTCGGTTGTCCACCTCCACTTACAGTAAAGTTATTAACATATGTGTGATATGGTCTATCAGAAGTTATATTACAACCAACAATATGTGAGTGAATACAAGTCGCTTTGTTTGAACATCCTCCGATAATTGATGTGAAATCTCCTGCCGATGTGTTAAGAGTTCCTCCACCAACAGTAGCGTTTAAACCTACTGATGTGTTAGAGAAACCTCCAGATACGGTACCATTTGTTGATGGTGTACTAACAACGTTAGATCTACCACCACCAATATAACCATACTGACCACAAACTTTATTTCCACAACCACCAAATATACTACCAAAAGATGCTGGAGATAAAATTTGATTTGATTGACCTCCACCTATTGACGAACAATTAGTTAAGGATATGTTAGATTGACCTCCGATAATTGTTGAGTAAGTGTTGTTTGCGGTATTTGACCTACCACCACCAACGATTGAATATAATCCAGACGTTGTGTTTAAGTTACCTGAACCTATAAACGAATTTTGACCAAAAGATCTATTATTCATACCTCCAGCAATGACCGATGAGGACGCAGATGTGGAAATAACATTAGTATATCCTCCTAATATTGAAGATCCGTCCCCACAACTATAATTAAGACACCCAAACGAGTATGAATTAGGTGCGGTTGCAATACTTCCTGTTCCGGTTCTAACCGCTGACTGTATCCCACTTCCTGTAACTATAACACCAGTTAATCCAGTAAATGTAATTCCACCAATAGAAACTGTTCCGTTTTGTCTTTCTAAGTTTAATATACCAGTATTATTATCAAATGTACCACCAGTTACATAATAATCATTATTTAAGAAACCAGTTGCGGTTACAACGTTTCCATTATTTAACGATAAATCTAAAGTTCCGTTAGAATATGTTGCTCCTGTTACAAAATTATTTAATGTTTGGAATCCTAAGACACTAACGTCTGGTTGTCCATTATTTTGAGATAATGTTAATACTCCGGTTGATGCACTATATGTAGCTCCGGTTAAATAAGTATCGGTATCAAATATACCAGATATTGTTACTTGACCGTTTTGTCTATCTAAGGTTATATCTCCAGTATTAGAATCATATGTTCCACCAGTCACATAATAATCTGTGAATCCTGTCACTAAAACAGATGAACCGTCAGTATTTGTTAAAGTTAAATCTCCGTTAGTAAAAGTACCTCCAGTTAAGAAAACATCCGTATAACCTGTTGTAAAGCCTGACACATTAACTGTTTGTCCAGATGTGTTTGTAAATGTTACAACACCTGTACTAGAATTATATGTACCACCAGTTAAACCTAAGTCAGTTGCTAAAATTCCTAAATTTACTGTATAATCATTCCCGTCGTTAACAGATGCCGTTAATGTGAATCCACTAGTATCAAAAGTTAATCCAGTTAAGAAATAATCTGTTGTTGACGAACCAACAACAACATTACCTGAAGCGTCAACCGCCAAGTTTGAAACTGGTGTTGTTAATCCGACCGTTTGAATGTTTAAATATGGTACGTAAACAGTGTCGTTATTTGTTGATATAATATTTTGTCCTCCAACAACCGCACTTCTAGTTCCAACCGCAGTATTTTGAAATCCTCCAAGAATCATTGAATATAATCCAGATGTTGTATTTAATCTACCTCCAGAAATTACTGAACCACAAGCGGTTGGTAATGATGTGTTACATGCTCCACCACCGATTGTTGAATTCCATATTGAGGCAACGTTTCTATATCCACCACCAACTGTTGTTGATACACCACAAGATGTGTTTGTACCACCACCACCGATTGTTGATCCATTACATTGACCTGTCTTATTAAAATAACCACCATTAATTGATGAATGTGATCCAACAGTTGTATTAAACTGTCCTCCACCAACAAAACTTTGGAATCCCCCTGATGTATTATAACAACCACCCCCGATAGAAGATTGTTGTCCAGTAGTTCTATTTGCCCAACCACCAGATATTGATGACATATATCCTTGTGTTTGGTTACTATAACCACCACCAATAAATGAATATTGTCCTTGTGCAAAATTGGACAAACCACCAGCAACGGTATCATTAGTACTGGTAGCAAAATTGGATACACCACCACCAACGGTTGCACCATATTGTGTTGCTCCGTTATTATATCCACCACTTACCGTTGAATATTGTGCGGAAGCGT
>Ga0247832_1002629_pt1 | contig 26888 bp, 28 predicted proteins | sample LaCruzMarch2015__10_FD_192407 | JGI IMG/M metagenome (GOLD analysis project Ga0247832, IMG submission 192407) | Freshwater microbial communities from meromictic Lake La Cruz, Castile-La Mancha, Spain - LaCruzMarch2015_4m | ecosystem: Environmental > Aquatic > Freshwater > Lake | place: Spain... | reverse complement strand
TTTTGTCCAAGATCCTCGGGCATTGATTTAATTGGGGTCAGATCCCGATTAAATCGGTGTCAGATCCTGATCAATTGGCTTTTGTTGCCGGACTGAACACAGCCGGCAGGTTTGAGACAATACGCCCCATGACCCAAGAACTCACCCTCATCCGCCCCGATGACTGGCACTTGCATGTGCGCGACGGCGCCGCCCTGAACGTGGTGGTGCCGCACACCGCCGCCCAATTCGGCCGCGCCATCATCATGCCCAACCTCAAGCCGCCCGTGACCACGGCCGAGCAGGCGCTGGCCTACAAGCAGCGCATCCAGGCCGCCGTGCCAGCGGGTATGGCCTTTGAGCCGCTCATGACGCTGTACCTGACCGACAACTTGGCTCCGTCAGAAATTGTCCGCGCCAAAGCCGCCGGCGTGGTGGCCTGCAAGCTCTACCCGGCAGGGGCCACCACCAACAGCGACGCGGGCGTGACCGACCTGCGCAAGATCTACCCCGTGCTTGAAGCCATGCAGCGCGAAGGCATGCTGCTGCTGGTGCACGGCGAAGTCACATCGTCCGACATCGACCTGTTTGACCGAGAAGCCGTGTTCATCGAGCAGCATCTGATCCCGCTGCGCCGTGACTTCCCAGGCCTGAAAATCGTGATGGAACACATCACCACGAAAGAAGCCGCTGATTACGTGGCCGCTGGCGACGCGAATTTGGGTGCCACCATCACTGCACACCACCTGCTGTACAACCGCAACGCCTTGTTCTTGGGCGGCATGCGCCCACATTACTACTGCCTGCCCGTGCTCAAGCGCGAGACCCACCGCCTGGCTTTGGTGCAAGCGGCCACCAGTGGCAATGCCCGGTTCTTCTTGGGCACCGACAGCGCCCCACACCCGGCGCACCTCAAAGAGCACGCCAGCGGTTGCGCAGGCTGCTACACCGCGCACGCCGCCATCGAGATGTACGCCGAAGCCTTTGACCAGGCCGGCGCGCTCGAAAAGCTCGAAGGCTTTGCCAGCTTCTTCGGGGCCGACTTTTACGGTCTGCCGCGCAATACCGGCACCATCACGCTGCGCCGTGAAAACTGGACGCCCGCCGAGAGCTTTGCCTTTGGCGAGGCCGAACTCAAGCCCCTGCGTTCCGGAGAAAGCCTGCCGTGGCTTCTGGTGGCGGGGTGAGCCCCAACCGGGCTGGGCACCGCTGTGCGCCAGCTTCCAGCCTGGGCGTGCACGACATCGACTGGGACGCGCCTTGGCTGGCCGACTGGCGCGCCGTGGGCGAACCGATCGCACGCCAGCTGGGGGCCGGTATGCCCCAGCCAGAGGCCTTGAGCACAGCCAGCTGTGCCCCCGTGCGCTTTGTGCCGCAAGCCGACTTGCCCGAAAGCCAAGCCTACGAAGACTTCATTTTTGCTACGGGCCAGGTGCCCACCCGCGAAGGCTTGCACGATTTCTTCAATGCTTTGTGTTGGATGCATTTCCCGAAGTCCAAAAAACGCCTGAACCAGTTGCAAGCCCGCGAAATCGCCCGCGCCGGGGTGGGCCAGGTGCGTGGCCCGGTACGCGACGCCGCCACCGTGTTCGATGAGAACGCGCTGCTGATCCAGACCTCCGATGTCGTGTGGTTGGCCTTGACCGAGCACCGATGGAAGGACGCCTTTCTTGGTTTTCGCAGTGAGTGGGCACTTACACGGCTTTGGGCTTTTGGCCATGCTGCGCTCGAAAAAGCGGTGAAGCCTTACAAATCGATCACCGTTCACCTGTGGCGCGTGCCGCAAGGCGTGGCACAGTCCGACCTCGACGCTTGGCTGGCGCAAGACCTCACACCTGAAAAATTGGCCAGCAAACCCTTCAGCCCTTTGCCTCTGCTGGGCGTGCCGGGCTGGTGGCTGGCCAACGAAGACTCGTCTTTTTACGCCGATGACAGCGTGTTCCGTCCACGCAGGAGTCCGCGCCATGTGGAAAAACCGTACGCCAATCCGGAAATCACGCCCCCGGCTTGATTTTGAACACCAACCCACTAATATCTGTTGCAACGTGCCCGCGTCTTTCGGGTGAAAGTGAAACTCAACATGAAACGCATTTTTCTTTTCGTCGTGACCAACTTGGCTGTAGTCCTGGTGTTGGGCATCGTCGCCAACTTGCTGGGCGTCAACCGCTTTTTGACTTCCAACGGTCTGAACCTGGGCGCTTTGCTGGGTTTTGCGCTGATCATGGGCTTTGGTGGCGCCATCATCTCTTTGCTCATGAGCAAATGGATCGCCAAAATGTCCTCGGGGGTCAAAGTCATTGACCAACCGGCCAATGCCGACGAGGTCTGGATCGTTGACACCGTTCGAAAATTGGCTGACAAAGCCGGTATCGGCATGCCCGAAGTTGGTATTTTTGAAGGCGACCCCAACGCTTTTGCCACTGGCGCATTCCGTGATTCGGCCTTGGTGGCCGTGTCCACGGGCTTGCTGCAAAACATGACGCACGAAGAAATCGAGGCTGTGCTCGCCCACGAAGTGGCACACATCGCCAACGGCGACATGGTCACCATGGCCCTGATCCAGGGCGTGATGAACACCTTCGTGGTGTTCATCTCGCGTGTGGTGGGTTATGCGGTGGACAGCTTCTTGCGCAAGGGCGACAGCGAAAACTCCGGTCCAGGCATCGGCTATTACGTGACCACCATCGTGATGGACATTTTGTTGGGCGTTCTCGCTGCGATCATCGTGGCCTGGTTTAGCCGCCAGCGCGAGTTCCGCGCCGATGCCAGCGCGGCGCAGCTGATGGGCCGCAAGCAGCCCATGATCAACGCCTTGGCCCGCTTGGGCGGTGTGCACACCGCCGAGTTGCCCAAGAGCATGGCTGCCATGGGCATTGCGGGGGGGATTGGCCAGATGTTCAGCACGCATCCTCCCATCGAGGATCGCATCGCGGCGCTGCAAAACAGCGCTTTATAAAGACGATTCGTCTTTCCCCAGTGCGTCCAGGTGGGATGTGTCACCCCAGCCCACCAAGGACAAACCCGCAGGCGTCCACAACAAGCTGTTGACTGCGGTATTGGTCAGTGACCACGTGCGAGGGGCTTGTAGATCGATGCGGGTAGCTGCACGGTACAAAATGTCCAGCACCCCGCCATGGGCCACCAGCACGATCTGCTGACCCGGATGGCGTACAGCCAGTTCGTTCACCGTGGTCACAATGCGATCGCGCAGGACCAGAAGTGACTCGCCGCCATCGGGCGGTGTCCAGTCGGGCGTGCGTTTGCGCCAGTGCCATGCATGGTCGGGCAGCTCGGTTTCGATCTCGGCAAATGTGCTGCCCTGAAACGCCCCAAAATGCCGCTCTCTCAAGCCTATGTGGGTGCTCACCGTTTTCCCGATGGCCTGTGCAATCGCGTTGGCGGTGGCGTGGGCGCGAGACAGGTCGCTGGCATAAATGGCATCAATGGCATCGCGTTGCACGAACGACCGTGCCAGGTGCTCGGCCTGGCGCAGGCCTACATCGTTGAGTGGAATGTCCAGGTGGCCTTGCAGCCGCGTGTCGACGTTCCAGGCGGTTTCTCCGTGGCGAATCGCCAAAATGCGGGTCGGTTCCATAAATTCCTAGATTCAGCGCGGCACTTCGATGTTGACCCGGCGTGGGCCAGCAGGCGGGTTGGGGAAATTGGCCAGGGCGGCCTGGAACAGAGTCGCAAAGATCGGCACGCTGTCGTTCCAGGGGCCTGCGTGGCTGGCGCGGGTTTCGTAGACCACTTGGCCCGACTTCAGGTCGCGCATGATGACGCTGACCTCACGGCGGTAATGCGTGGGCGGCGGAAAACGCATGCCCATACCCAGACCCACGTGCGAGCCCAGGCCCCCGACAAAGCCCGAACCGAAGGCGATGCTGCCATAAGGCGTCCAGCCCTGCCCGACAGGTTGGCCCCAAGGGTCGGCCGGGTACTGCGTGCCGCTGAAGCCCAGCATCACGCTCAGGTTGGCCCCGGCATCGTCGCGCACCAGGCCCACAGCCGCCATGGCCAACTGCGCTTGTTGCTCGGCCAAACCGGCTTCGGGGTTGTGCACCTGCGAGGGCAGGCGCTCAAAGCGGTACTTGGCACCTTGCAAATTCATGCCTGGCGGCACGGCAGCCACCGAGACCACATCGCTGTCTATCAGGCGTATCGAGGCGCAGCCCGTCAAGAAGGTCAAGGCCATCGCGGCCAAGGCCATCGAAAACCACCGCGTGAGCTGCCGATTTGCTGTGCGCATGACCTGTCCTCCTGAGGGTTACATCGAGATGACCTGAATACCCGGCAAAGAGGGTTCCTTGAACTCTTCTTCGTCAAATGCCTTGTCGCCGTCGTCCGATTCGATGCCGGTGATCTTCAGGTCCTTGAATCCGTGCAGTTTGGCGTCCATCAAGTGCGAAGGCACCACGTTTTGCAAAGCAGAGAACATGTTTTCAATCCGGCCAGGATGCTTCTTTTGCCACTCGCGCAGCATGTTGCCCACCTGCAGGCGTTGCAGGTTTTCCTGGCTGCCACACAGTGTGCAGGGAATGATGGGGAACTGTCGGTGCTCTGCCCAACGGATCAGGTCGGTTTCGGCCACATAAGCCAGTGGGCGGATCACCATGAACTCGCCGTTGTCGCTCACCAATTTAGGCGGCATGCCTTTGAGCTTGCCGCCAAAAAACATGTTCAAAAAGAAGGTCTGCAGCATGTCGTCGCGGTGGTGGCCGAGCGCCAGCTTGTTGCATTTGAGCTCTCGCGCCACACGGTACAAAATCCCCCGGCGCAAGCGCGAGCACAGACTGCACATGGTCTTGCCTTCGGGGATCTTGTCCTTAACGATCGAATACGTGTCTTGCGTCTCGATGTGGTACTCCACGCCCAGCTCTTTGAGGTACGCAGGCAGGATGTGCGCGGGGAAACCCGGCTGCTTTTGGTCCAGGTTGACCGCGACCAATTCGAAGTCCACCGGGGCGCGGGCCTTCATCTTGATCAGGATGTCGAGCATGCCGTAGCTGTCTTTGCCACCCGACATGCAGACCATGATGCGGTCGCCTTCCTCGATCAGGTTGAAGTCGCTGATGGCCTGGCCCATCTGGCGGCAAAGGCGTTTTTCGAGCTTATGGGTTTCGCGCTCGATCTTGATGGCTCTGGCGGCCTCTGATTCGGCTTGGGCTTGTACCCAGGCGTTGTCTGCTGCTGTGTCTGTGTTCATAAGGTTCACCACTGTCCGGTTTCCATGCGAATGGCCACTTCGCAGTCTTCAAAAATTTCAAGTTTGGCAATCTTGACGCGCACGCCCAAAACGCCGGGCAACTGCATCAGGCGGTTCGAGACTTTGCCAATCAGCGTTTCCAGCAGGTTGATGTGCTCAGCCGTGCATTCGTCGATGATGATTTTGCGCACTTTGCGGTAGTCCAGCACCGAATGGATGTCGTCGTCGCTGGGCAACAGGGGCTGCGTGCCCAGGTTCAGCTCGGCGTCCACCTGTATCGGTTGCGGGTCGGTTTTTTCGTGCTCCAGGATGCCCAGGTTGGCGTGAAATCGCAAACCGGTCAGCTCCAGGGTTTGTTGGCCAGCAGGGGTTTTCATGGCGCGGGTTTGATTTGGAAGATTTCAACCCCGACGGCTTCGCAGTCCGGGTACACATCGGGTTTGCAGCTGGACAGGCGCACCGCTTTCACCTGCGGGTGCGCAATCAGCTCGCGCATCAGGTCGTTGCACAAAGTCTCTTGCAGCACGATGTGGCCTTGGGCCACACGTTTGGCGATCACCTCACGGATGAAGTCGTAGTCCACCACTTCGGCCAAATCGTCTTGCGTGGGGGTGGACGCGCTGAAGGGTACAAACAGTTCCACATTGAAGACGATGCGCTGGGGCCCCAGCTTTTCAAAGCCGTGCGCACCGATGCGCACGTCCACTGTGTGGTTGCGCAAAAACAGGCGGCGACAGTTCAGCGCCAAATCGGTCATCAGGTCGCTCATGCAGGGTCTTTCGGTTCACCCAAAAACATCACGTCCCGCGCCAAAGGCACCAAGTGCTGCCCGTTGTCCACACACACCGTGGTGCCAGTGATGCAGGGGTTTTGCGCTAGAAAAACGCAAGTGGCTGCCACCTGCGCCGGGTCGATAGGTTGGCGCAGCAGGTTAACGCGGCTGTTACGGTCAAAGTTCTCTTGGGTTTGCGGGCCGCTCAAAAACATCAGGCCTGGGGCCACCCCGCACACGCGCAAGCCAGGGGACAAGGCTTGCGCCTGTAAAGCCACCGAGCGCTCCAATGCCAATTTGGAGACGGTGTACGAAAAATAATCGGGGTTCAGGTTGAACACCTTTTGGTCAAGGATGTGGATCACGCTGCGTTGACCGGGTGCGGCGTTGGGCGCAGCTTGTTTAGCCATCCATGAAGCGAGGGCCATCGGTGCAATCAGGTTCACTTCCAGCTGAAGACGGGCACCGGGCAAGTCCATGTCGGTACCCTTATCGGGCTCGAACAAAGAGGCGTTGTTCACCAAGCAATCGAGCGGGCCGGTGGTTCGCGTGATGTGGTCTATCATGCTTTCGACTTGGGCACTTTGCGCCAAGTCGGCTTGCACCAACTCCACGCTAGAACCTTGATTTTGCAACTCGGTCTGGAGGGCCTGTGCCGCAGCACCCGAGCGCTGGTAATGGCACCACACGCGCCAGTCCGCTGCCGCAAATTGGCGGACGATCTCTGCGCCCAGGCGGTGAGCGCCTCCGGTGACCAGAACTTGTTTCATGAATGTGAGCAGCTTGCGGTAGAGGGATGACTGGCCTGCGAAGGTGGTCGGTTGAAAAAGTTTGTTATCCCAGACTCGATCCGGGGTCCATGCTTGCTCAGCCATGGATGCCGGGTCAAGCCCAGCATGACAGTGGGTCAAGCAAACCGCTAATTATCGGGCAAGCCATGAATTTGGACCCAGCACCCCGTCACATTAACTCGGCTAACCCCTGCACGCCTTCGGCGACAATCGCCGAGTGACCGCGCCCAACCTCAATCCTTCATCCGAGTTGACCCAACGCATCCACCAAGCCATTGCCCAAGCCGGTGGCTGGATCGGTTTTGACCGTTTCATGGCCATGGCGCTGTACGAGCCGGGCTTGGGTTACTACACCAACGCCTTGCAAAAGTTTGGAGCCATGCCCTCATCGGGCAGCGACTTTGTGACCGCACCCGGCATGTCCCCCTTGTTTGGCCAAACCCTGGCCGTGCAGGTGCGCCAAGCGCTGCAGGCCACTGGCACCGACGAAGTCTGGGAGTTTGGTGCGGGCACTGGGGCCTTGGCTTTGCAGCTGCTGGAGAGTTTGGGCGCTTCCGTGCGCCGCTACACCATCATCGATTTGTCGGGCACTTTGCGCGCCCGCCAAGCTGACACTTTGCTGAAATATGCCGACAAAGTGTGCTGGCTCGACGCCTGGCCCGATGCCATCGAGGGCGTGGTGGTGGGCAACGAGGTGCTGGATGCCATGCCGGTGCAACTGCTGCAGCGCACGCGAGGCGACTGGTACGAGCGCGGTGTGGTCAGCGCGGCCGAGTTTGATGGCCTTGGCTTTGCATGGCAAGACCGCCTGACCGACCTGCGTCCGCCTGTGGACATTGACGGCGAGCACGATTACCTGACCGAAATACACCTCCAGGCCGAGGCCTTTGTGGCCAGCCTGGCCGAGCGCTTGTTGGCCGGCAAAGGGGGGGCGGCGTTTTTTCTGGACTATGGCTTTCCCGAGGGCGAATACTTTCATCCCCAACGCCACATGGGCACCGTCATGTGCCATCAATTGCATCAGGCCGACCCAGACCCTTTGGTGGCGGTGGGCCAAAAAGACATCACCGCCCATGTGAACTTCACAGGCGTGGCACTGGCCGCACAAAACGCGGGGCTGCATGTGTTGGGTTATGCCAGCCAAGCCTGGTTTTTGCTCAATTTGGGGCTGGCCGAGCGCATGGCAGCCTCCAGTCTGGCCGAGCGCAGCCAGGCGCAGCGCCTGGTCAATGAGCACGAAATGGGCGAATTGTTCAAAGTGGTCGGGTTGACCACATCGACCGATTGGGCTGCCCAGGGCTTTGTCCGGGGCGACCGGTCGCATCGCCTGTAAACGGCATCAAGGCAAGCTTATGTTGCGTTGGCTCATCGTGGTTTTTTTGACCCTGATCATTTTCAGTGGCTTGCAGAAATGGTTGCAAAAATTTGGCTTTGGCCGTTTGCCCGGTGACTTCCGCTTTCGCTTGTTTGGCCGCGAATGGTTCATTCCGCTGACCAGCACCTTGCTGCTGAGCTTGTTGGCTGCAGCAATAGCACGTTGGGTATGAGGCTCGGGTGACGCAGAGCTTGAAGGCCTTCAAGACGAACGTGTTACAGTGGGGCACGCCATTGGCGACTTATGCCCATCTAGCTCCTAGCGAGCCGATAGCGCATCCCGGCAGAGGGATGCCAGTCTTGTCCTCCACTGTGCACATCGCCCGCCGAGCTTTTTCTAAGCTGGGTTCAGACGATTTTTTGCTTCCTTTTTCATGCACCTCTGCACGGTGCTGTTGTTTGGCAGGCCTTGTGGCCTGCACATGGGGGCGCTTTTTGGCAGCAGGACATGCCAAGACCCGAGCCGCCGCGCAGCCCTCGAAAGGGCCAACCAGGCGGTGCGACCCCCCTTCGTTAAAATACATGACTATCCACTACTGTTCACACCAACCCATCTCCATGGGAAAATTCCGAATTCAACCTTGTTCCAGGGCTTTGCCCAATGGCGCATTTGGCGCGCAAGTGTCCGTGGCCAGTGGCCGTGGCAGCGCCAGCACCGACCGCGTGATGCGGTTTGTGCCTGAATTTGCAACGCCTGACGCCGCCAACCAATACGCCCTCGATGAAGGCATGTTGTGGGTAGAGCGCCAGACTTCCAAACCGATTCTGCTTTGAGAAAGACGTTATAAATGGCTAAAGAAGAACTGATTGAACTGATGGGCGTGGTCAACGAGGTGTTGCCCGACACCCGTTTCCGCGTGACCCTGGACAACGGTCACCAATTGATTGCTTATTCTGCGGGCAAGATGCGCAAAAACCACATCCGCATTTTGGCGGGTGACCGAGTGACGCTCGAACTCTCCCCTTATGACTTGAGCAAAGGCCGCATCAGCTTCCGTCACCTGGCTGGCCGCGCACCGATGGCGCCGCGCCGCCCACCGGCTCGTTGATCCTGTCCGGTTGATTGCGTTGACCTGAGTCAACGCGCCAAGCGCTTGAATTGCGGATCATGGCCCCCAAGTGATTTTTTAAACTCGGGGGATTTCATGACCGTTTCAGCCGACGCTTTGCACATCGTTTGTCCGCACTGCCACACCACCAACCGGGTGCGTGTGGCCGACACGCGCAACGCACCCGATTGCGGCCAATGTCACCAAGCACTTTTTGATGGTTATCCGTTGGCGCTTGACGCCACCAGCTTTGACAAGCACATTGGCCGCAGCCATGTGCCTGTGTTGGTGGATTTTTGGGCCCCTTGGTGCGGTCCTTGCCGGATGATGGCCCCGGCTTATGAACAGGCCGCTGGTCTTTTGGAGCCCCAAGTGCGGGTGGCCAAACTCAACACCGAAGACGCACAGGCCATCTCAGCCCGCTTCAACATCCGCAGCATCCCCACACTCGCATTGTTTATCGGCGGCAAAGAAGTCGCCCGTCAGGCTGGCGCTTTCCGCACGGCCCAAGACATCGCAGATTGGACGCACTCGCATTTGTGATGCGTTGGGCTGGCATCCCTTTACCAGTCATCCCGCACTGGATGCGGGATCCATTGTTGTAACACCATGGACAACGGATCAAGTCCGGGGTGATAAGTGGGTGGCTCTTTTTGCCCTTATTGAAAAACCCAGGTGAGCCATTGCATCAATTCGTCATTTGCTGAATTGCCCGAACTCGCTCTTGGGTGATTTGCTCGCCGATTTTGGGACCAGTCAAGCCTGCCTGGGCCGCCGCTTGGGCAATGGGTGCTGTGTCTACAGACAGCGCCGCTTTTTGCGCCCGCAGCAACCGCGCTGCCTGAGGGTAATCCGCATCTTCAAACCCCAGTCGCCCTCGCGCATCGCACTCACACGCTTGAAGCACTAGCGCAAAACGCTCGGATTGGCGGATGGCGTCGCAGCGTTCCAGCAGGCGCATCAAGGCTTCTGGTCCCAGCTCAGCGCTGCGGTGGATGTTGCCGTGTTCACGCGCCACCACTTCAGCCAGTTCTTTGCCCTCGGTCGGCACGCGCAGGCGCTCGCACACCTTTTGCAGCAATTTGACGCTGCGGCCTTCGTGGCCAATGTGACGGGGCAATACGTCGGTGGGTGTGGTGCCTTTGCCCAGGTCATGCATCAGGCAGGCCACGCGCACAGCCAGCGGCGTGTTCAGGCGGGCGGCCATGTCCATGACCAGCATCATGTGCGCGCCCGTGTCCACCTCGGGGTGGTACTCGGCGCGTTGGGGCACACCCCACAGGCGGTCCAGCTCGGGCAGTAACACGCGCAGGGCACCACATGCGCGCAGCACCTCGAACATGCGCGAGGGCCGCTCGCTCATCAAGCCTTTGGCCAGTTCCTGCCAAACGCGCTCGGGCACCAGGTGGTCCACTTCGCCGTCATCCACCATCTGGCGCATGAGCGCCATGGTTTCAGCGGCCACAGAAAAGTCGGCAAAGCGCGCTGCAAAGCGGGCCACGCGCAAGATGCGCACTGGGTCTTCGGCAAAGGCCTCGGTCACATGGCGCAACACCTTGTGGTGCAGGTCATATTCGCCGCCATAGGGGTCCACGATTTGAACCGCCCAAGCGCTGGGTTCGGCGTGCGCCAGTGCCTCGGGCACGGCCATGGCGTTGACGGTGAGGTCGCGCCGGGCCAGATCTTCTTCAAGGGTGACGCTGGGGTCGGCTTGTACCGCAAAGCCTTTGTAGCCCCGGGCGGTTTTGCGCTCGGTGCGGGCCAGGGCATATTCCTCGCGACTTTGCGGGTGCAAAAACACCGGAAAGTCCTTGCCCACAGGCAAATAGCCTTGCGTGCTCATGGCCTCGGGCGTGCTGCCCACCACCACCCAGTCGCGGTCGTTGACGGGCAAGCCCATCAGGGCATCGCGCACCGCACCGCCGACCACAAAAACTGGCATAACGGCGTCTGCCTTCAGCGAGCCAGCCGGAAGGGCTCTTCAAAGTCGATGAAGTCCTGCTCTGCCAGCGCGTCGTCGATCCAGGCCTTCACGCCGGGCAGGGCGCACACGCGTTCCATGTAGGCAACCACATCGGCCGGCACGGGCAGGGCGTAGGTTTTCAAGCGCATCACCACCGGCGCAAAGTAGGCGTCGGCGATGGTGAATGGACCAAACAGCATGGGGCCACCGTGCTCTGCCAGCAGACCGCTCCACAGGCTACAAATACGGTCCAAGTCGGCACGAACGGCCGGTTTATCGCGCAGGGCCAAAGCGCCAATCTCTGGCAGGTGCGCTTCTATGTTCATGGGGCAAGCGCTACGCAGGCCCACAAAGCCGCTGTGCATTTCTGCGCAGATGCTGCGCGCTCGGGCACGGGCGGCGCGTTCTTGCGGCCAAAGCTGTTTTTCAGGGAACTGCTCTGCCACGTATTCCGCAATCGCCAGCGTGTCCCAAATGGCCAGTCCGTCGTGCACCAGCACAGGTACCTTGCCCACCGGGTTCACTTCTTTGAGCGCGGACTTGAACTGCGAGGAGGGCGCAAAGCTGTCAAAGCGCACAAAGACCTCTTCAAAGTCAATGCCCGCCTGGCGCAGCAGCACCCAAGGGCGCATGGACCAAGACGAATAGTTTTTGTTGGCGATGTAGAGCTGGATCATTTTTTTCTCCCGGAAATCAGACCCTGCATGTTAACGGTCAAGGTCAGGAAACACGACCAGATACCGGCAAAGTGTTGGCAACATGCAAGGGGAGGGAATGGGCAAGGCAGGGCAAGGCGGGGAAAGGCGGGGAAAGGGGTTGTAAGGGTCGATCGCCCAAGGTGTGTGAGGGGATGCGGCGGGTGACGATTCACGGTACCCCGTCATGAGGAACCCACCGCATCCCCTCACACACCCTCAACTGAGACCACCAACGCTGAAACGACCAACGCACAAGCCATAGCAAAGACCACTCAAGAAATCACAGCCCATGCAAGGCCAGAATTCAGCGCCCCGCCCCCGCACGCCAGCGGTTCAACTTGCTGCGCGGGCCGCGATGCCCCAGATAAGTCGGTGCCACACCAGCGGCGCTGGCCGCACTGATGCCCAGAGCCTGCAAGCCCGGCAACTTGCCCGTGGCCACGTTGTCCACTTGCATCGACGCCAAGTTGTCCCGGCTCATGAGGGGTTCGCCAGGCGCCAACTCCATGGCCGCAGCCTGCAGCCAGCCCACCCACATCGGCAAACCAATGACTGGACGTCCCCGGCCCTGGTTCACACCCGCCCACTGTCCTGCCCGCTTGACCAACTCGCCCAGCGTCAACACATCCGGCCCACACAACTCGAAGGTTTGACCGATGGTGTGCGGCTTTTGCAGGCAGACCGCCACGGCACGGGCCACATCGGCCACCCAAACGGGCTGAAAGCGTGTGCCACTGCCCGCCAGGGGCATGAAGGGGGCCACGCTTTGCAGATCGGCAAACAGGTTCAGGAATTTGTCTTCGGCCCCAAAAATCACGCTGGGGCGCAAGACGGTGAGGTCCAGCCCCGCGTTGTGCAAGACCGTCTCGCCCCGAGCCTTGCTGCGTTGGTACATTGAAGGGCCCTGCGGGTCGGCGCCCAAGGCGCTGACGTGAACCAGGCGATGCACGCCGGCTTTTTTCATGGCGCTGGCGATCCTGCCGGGCAAATCCACATGCACGTTTTCAAAGCGGTCTTCGCTGCCGTGCAGCACGGCCACCAGATTCACCACCGCATCGTGACCAGGCATGAGGCGTGCCAGATCGGCTTCGCTGTGCACCGAGGCTTCAATCACCGTCAGCCCCGGCAGGCTTTGCACGCTGGCGGCATTCACAGCGCGCCGGGTGGGCACGGTAATGTGCCAGCCCAAGCGGGCGAGTTGCTCACAAACGTGGCGGCCGACAAAACCGCTGCCTCCCAGGACCAGAACGCGCTGGGTGCTCATGCCGCGCTCAAGCCGCCGACGGCTTGGTGCATGGCGTCCATGGCTTGATCGACGATTTGGGTGCGCCATACGTCGGTGTCGACGTAAAACGCATCCATCAGGTCTTGCTTGATCTGTTTATTCAGGGCTTCAGGCGCTTCGGGGTGCAGGTGCAGCCAATGGTCGCCGCGCAAGGCACCGATGACCTTGTCGGTCGGTTGGGTGCCGTACTCCATGGCAATGCCGGTGTACTCGGCTTGCGGGCATTCCTGGTAGGCCGACATCCACATCAGGCCAGTGAGGAAGGCCGAGCTGGACGAACCGTCGTAAATCGAGGTGATGCCCTGGCCCCACCAGGCTTTGGCGCGGGTGTAGGCTGCTGCGTCGTCGACGCAGGCAAAAATCCGCTCGCCCACCCCGCTTGGGCCCAGGCCTGTGTGCAGATCGATCCAAGCCATTTTCTGGCAGCGCTGGCCGTACTTTTGCAGTACTTGGCGCAACGTCAGGTTGCTCCAAGTGGGGGCCTGACCACCAAAAAACAGACCGTCCGGAAATTCGTGTTGGCCTTTGGACACTGCGGCCTGGAAGGCTTTCATGCCGCGCTCGGCGATGTACTGGGCGGTGGCTGCCGCGTTGGCGGTGTCCGGCGGCCAAACTTCGGGCAGCAACAGGGGGTGGATTTCCTGGTAGGCCTCGTTGGCAGGCAGGGGTTTCGAAAAATCCTGGAAGTTGCGGTTGATGTCCACGTTTTCGTGGGTCACGCGCCGGACATGCGAAAACCCGTGCGGGTTGAGCGCATGGATGTAAAGCACGGCCACGCCGCTGGCCTTGCACGCGTCGCGCCAAGCGGTGTTTTGCAGGGCGTGGATTTGCACGCCCGAGCCGCAGTAGCCCTCTACCCCATGGCAGGCGCTGCTGATGACCAGCAGCTGCTTCGCATCGGGCGAGCCGTCGAGCACCACGTCCATGGCCAGCGCTTCGCCGTCCCGGCCCTTCAAGGGGTGGATGTTGGCATCTACCGGGAGGCCAGCGGCATGGGCAGCGTGCAGGAACTTCTGGCGGGCTTCGGCATAGCTTTTGGAAAAGCCGGTTTGGATATCGGTCATGCAGGTTTTCTTTTCAAGCGGTTTGTGTCGGATTGGCCAGCCATTGTGTGGCCAACTCCACCCAGTAAGTACCGCCCAATGGGATCAGGTCGTCGTTGAAGTCATAGCTGGGGTTGTGCAAAGTGCAGGGGCCGCCGCCGTGGCCCATCTCGCGGTGCGCGCCGTCACCGTTGCTGATGAAGACGTACGCGCCCGGCTTGGCCTGCAGCATGTACGAGAAGTCTTCGGCGCCCATCGTGGGTTCCTGGGCGACCACATGGTCGGCACCCACAATGCCGCCCATGACTTGGCGGGCAAAGTCGGCTTCAGTGGCGCTGTTGATGGTGGGCGGGTAGTTGCGATGGAACTCGAATTCGCACTGCGCATCAAAAGCTGTGCAGATCGACTCGGCCACTTGCTTCATGCGCTTTTCGATCAGGTCCAGCACTTCGATGCTGAAGGTGCGCACCGTGCCTTGCAACTCGCACGAATCGGGCACCACGTTGGTGGCTTCACCCGCGTGGATCATGGTGACCGAGATCACGCCCGCGTCCACCGGCTTTTTGTTGCGGGTGATGATGGTCTGAAAACCCTGCACCATTTGGCAAGCGATTGGCACCGGGTCGATGCCGTTGTGCGGCAGGGCAGCGTGGCTGCCTTTGCCACGAATGACGATTTTGAATTCGTTGCTCGAGGCCATCACGGGGCCTGCGCTGACGGCAAAGGTGCCCACAGGGGCGCCGGGCCAGTTGTGCATGCCAAACACGGCCTGCATGGGGAACTTGTCAAACAGGCCGTCCTTGATCATCTCGCGGGCACCGCCGCCGCCTTCTTCGGCAGGTTGGAAGATCAAATAAACCGTGCCGTCAAAGTCGCGGTGCTTGGAGAAATGCTTGGCCGCTGCCAGCAGCATGGCCGTGTGGCCGTCGTGGCCGCAAGCGTGCATCTTGCCTTGGTGTTTGCTGGCGTGGGCGAAGGTGTTGAACTCTTGCATGGGCAGCGCGTCGATGTCGGCGCGCAAGCCAATGCCGCGCCCACTAGCGCCGCCGTCACGTCCGTGCACGATGCCGACCACGCCGGTGGTGCCCATGCCCCGGTGGATGGGGATGCCCCAGTCGGTCAGCTGCTGGGCCACCACATCGGCCGTGCGCACTTCTTGGAAGCACAGCTCGGGATGGGCATGGATGTCTTTGCGAATGGCCGCAATGCTGGCCGCGTCGGTGAGGATGGAGTCGATGATTTTCATGGGTACAGTCTAGCCACACTTGGGGGGGATTGCCAACACCCCCGCGCACATGGGGGACAAACGGGCCGCCCGCCAAGGGGTGGGTTTGGGCCACAATCAGAATGAATCATTGCTCTCAGCCTGTCTTTCCCCTTTCTTTCGACCCATGACCGACTCCCTTTTGGCCCCCCAAACCGTGCGCGGTGCCTGCCCGCACGACTGCCCCGATACCTGTGCTTTGCTGACCACGGTGGAAAACGGCCGTGCCACCAAAGTGCAGGGCAACCCGGCGCACGCGCCCACCGATGGCGTGCTGTGCACCAAGGTCTCGCGTTACACCGAACGCACTTACCACCCGGATCGCCTGTTGACACCGATGAAGCGCGTCGGACCCAAGGGCTCTGGCCAATTCGAGCCTGTCAGCTGGGACGAGGCACTGGACGCGATTGCCGCCCGGCTAAAAACCATCGCCGTACGCGACCCGCAGGCGGTGCTGCCCTACAGCTACGCGGGCACCATGGGCCTGGTGCAAAGTGAGTCGATTGCGGCGCGGTTTTTCCACCAGCTTGGCGCTTCTCTCTTGGATCGCACGATTTGTGCCTCGGCGGGTGCCGAAGCCCTGACCCAGACCCTGGGCAACAAGGTGGGCATGAAGGTCGAGTTTTTTGCCGAATCCAAGCTCATCGTCATTTGGGGCAGCAACTCGATTGGCAGCAACCTGCATTTTTGGCGCATTGCGCAAGAGGCCAAGCGTCAGGGGGCCAAGCTGGTCTGCATCGACCCCCGTCGGAGTGAAACGGCCGAAAAGTGCCACGAACACATCGCCCTGCGACCCGGCACCGACGCGGCGCTGGCGCTGGCTGTCATGCACGAGCTGATCGTCAATGGCTGGCTCGACCAGGACTACATCGACCGCTACACCCTGGGCTGGGATGCCCTGAAGGCCCGCGCCTTGCAGTGGTCCCCAGAGCGCGCCGCCGAAATCTGCGGCGTGCCGGTTGAACAAATTCGCCAACTGGCCCGCGACTGGGGCACCACCCAGCCCGCCGCCATTCGCCTGAACTACGGCATGCAGCGCGTGCGCGGTGGCGGCAACGCGGTGCGGGCGATTGCCTGCCTGCCTGCGCTGACCGGGGCTTGGCGGCACCGAGCTGGCGGGGTGTTGCTCAGCAGCTCGGGGCATTACCCGGTGCGGCGCGCAGCCCTGCAGCGGCCTGACTTGTTGGGCGACAGACGTCCGCGCACGGTCAACATGAGCACGATTGGCGACGACTTGCTGCGCCCGGCATCGCTCACGTTTGGCCCACAGATCGAGGCGCTGATTGTTTACAACAGCAACCCGGTGGCCGTGGCCCCCGAGTCGGGCAAGGTGGTACAAGGTTTTGCCCGCGAAGACCTGTTCACCGTGGTGCTGGAGCACTTCAAAACCGACACGGCCGACTACGCCGACTTCATCTTGCCGGCCACCACGCAGCTGGAGCACTGGGACATCCACACCAGCTACGGCCACACCGATGTGCTGCTCAACCGCCCGGCGATTGCGCCTGTGGGCGGGGCGCGCACCAACACCGACATCTTCCGGGCGCTGGCTGCACGCATGGGGTTTGACGATCCGTGTTTTGCCGAAAGCGACGAAAGCCTGTGCCGCAGCGCCATTGGTGACGAGAGAGACTTTGAGCAGCTGCTTGAGCATGGCTTTGCTTCATTGCCTGTGCCCGATGCGCCGTTTGCGCAAGGTGGTTTTCCTTCCCCTTCAGGGCGGTGCGAGTTTTTCAGCCAACGCCTGGCCGATCAGGGCTTGGATGGCTTGCCTGACCATTTGCCCAACTACGAATTGGCCGCGCCCGGCGGCCGCTACCCGCTGGCCATGATCTCGCCGCCTGCGCGCAACTTCCTCAACTCTACCTTCGTCAACGTGCAAAGCCTGCGCGACATCGAAGCCGAGCCGGTGCTCGAGATGCACCCGCAAGACGCGGCGGCGCGGGGCATTGCTGACGGCGCGGTGGTGCGCGTCTTCAACGACCGAGGCACCTACCACTGCAAGGCCAGGCTGAATCAGCGTGCACGGCTTGGCGTGGTCAACGGCTTGGGCATCTGGTGGCGCAAGCTCGGCTTGAACGGCACCAATGTGAACGAGCTGACCAGCCAGCACCTGACCGATTTGGGCCGAGCGCCCGTGTTTTACGACTGCCTGGTAGAAGTTGCTGTCGATACGGCATTCGAACCGGCGGCCCATTCGGCGGCCACAGCCCACTCCTGAACCCCCAAAAGCACCTTTCATACACCATGCCTGAACTGAACATTGAACGCACGCACACCTTGGGCTTGAGCGGCGCACGTACCGTGGCCGAGCGCTGGCGCGAACAGGCCGATCAGGAATGGGGCATGGCCTGCGAGTTTGAACCCGGCGAATCCGAGGACCGCATGCGCTTTTCCCGCAGTGGCGTGAGTGGTGAATTGGTGGTGACCGGTTCGCGCTTTGACCTGCATCTGAAACTGGGTTTTTTGCTGGGCGCTTACAGCGGCAAGATCGAAGAAAAAATCAAAGCCAATCTGGACGAGTTGTTGGGCCCAGCGCCGCCGGCCTGAGGTTATTCGTTCGCAGGGGACAGCTGTTGCCATGGCCTCTGAAGTTTTGTCGGTGGCTTTAGCCCCGACATGGACCTGCGTCAAAGCCAATCATGTCGGACCTGAAGGTCCGACCTACAGAAAGAGGTTGAACCTGCCGTCAGCTTTACGGCAAATCCTTGCTGGCCTCGGCCATGGGCGATTGCCGTGGACCGACAGAGCCCAGACGGGCTTTGAGCGACTGCGGCTGGCGCGTCAGGATGGCGGCGTAGTTGGTGGTGTTGGACAGCACTTTTTTGACGTAATCGCGGGTTTCCTGGAAGGGGATGTTTTCGGCCCAAATGGCCGCTTCCAGTACCGGTCCATTGCGCCAGTTGCGCGAGCGGCCCGGCCCGGCGTTGTAAGCGGCGGTCGCCAAGGGCATAGAGCCTTCAAAGTCGTCCAGCACCAACTTCAGGTAACCCGTACCAATGGCCACGTTCACTTCACGGTCGTTGATCTGATCGGGGGTGAAGCCTGTCAGGCCGATTTTTTTGGCAGTCCATTTGGCAGTGGCAGGCATCACCTGCATCAGGCCTGAGGCCCCCACATGCGAGCGGGCGTCCATGACGAAGCGGCTTTCTTGCCGGATCAAACCGTAAACATAAGCCGGGTCGAGCCGGATCTCGCCAGCGCGGCGCACCACAATTTCGCGCAGCGGCATGGGAAAGCGTTGATCAAAGTCAATCACGTCCTTGGTGCGCTCGCTGGTGTTGATGCAGCGATCCCACACCTGTCGCTGACAAGCCAAATCAGCCGCGGCCAGCAGCTCGCGATCGTTCATGCCACCGGGGGTGTGCAGGTTGGTGCTGTAGTTCCACTCGCGGTTGCCTTCGGGGCGCAGGCCCAACTGGATGGCGTACAAGGCGCGCTGCAGGCCAGGGTTGATGAGGGACGCAGCTTTTTCTTGTGGGGTCAGCGCCATGGGGCGCTCAGGTGCAGTGATCGGTTGGCCAAGTTCTTCAAGAGCCAGTTGTTCATAAAAGCCCCGCACGCTGGCAATGCTGCGCAGCAGACTTTGGGCTTCTAGTTTCTGGGCGTTGTCCTGGGCCGTGGCGGTGACGGCGCGGGCTCGCCAATAGATCCAGGTCGGGTCTTTGCGGTTGTCGGCGCTCATGGCTTGGGTGGCGCTCAGCACCTGCGGCCATTGGCCTTGGCGCAAAGCAGCACGCACTTTCCAGCCCAGCAGGTCGTCATTCAGGTCGCTGTCTTTTTGCACCTTCGCAAAGTGGCTGGAGGCGTTGTCCTGCAGCTTTTGCGCGGCTTGCTTGCCAATGACGGCCCACGTCCAGTTGCGTTCTTCAGGGCTCAGCTGAATCTCCCAGCGACGGCTCAACAAATCGGCGGCCTCGTTCGGGTCTTTGGCGGCCAGCCGGATCAGGGCCAGTACCGCAAGTTCTTTGCGGCTGCGGGTAATCGCCATGATGCGCTTGTCCAGGTATTTGGCTGGGTCGGCGTGGATCAACGCGACTTGTTCGGACAGGCGTGGCGCTTGGATGTCCACCGCCGCCTGCGCTGCGCGGGGGCGGTTGGCGTCCATGGCAAGGCGGGCTTTGCGCCACAGATCAAGTGCCTGAATCTGACGGCCCGAGTGCAAATGTTCGGCCACATAGGTGCAGCCGTCGTCGGCCTCGCGCAGTGAGTACCACAGACGAAGGGCTTCATCGGCCACATCGGCCTTGCTGTTCATGGCCTCGGTGGCCAGGGCGTAGCAGCGCACTTCGCGGTCATCGCGCATGCGGTAGCGTGGGTATTCGGCCGTGAAGGTGGCCCAGTCTCGCCGTTTGCCCAGTTGTTGCAGCCAGTCGTTGCGCAGGCGGTCTTCGTAGTAGCTGCCCGCGTAGCTGTTCAAAAAACCGCGAATTTCCGATTCGGGCGCGGTGTCAAGGCGGGTGCGCATTTCCCAATAAGCGGCCAGGGGCTCCAACACGTGGCCACGGGCCTGGGGCAGCAGGGCCGAAAGCCGATTCGCATCTTTTTTGCGAAAGGCCTGATGCATCTCCAGCAGCACATCGTCTGTCCGATTTTGAGCTTGTGCGGGCCAGGCCCACAGGCCTGTCATGGTCATGGCGCTCAGCAGTGTCAAAATGCATCTTATTTTCATGGGTCGATTATGGACAAAGCCGAAGCTAAACGCGCCTTGAGAAAAGCCTTGATTGAAGAAAGGTTGAACCTGTCCGACCGCCTGGCGCGGGCCGAAGCCTTGCAACGCGTTATGCGCATCTGGCTGTTTGACCGCCCCGAGACCGTGATCGGTGCTTACTGGCCGATCAAGGGCGAGTTCGATCCGCTGCCCGCGCTGCACCGCTGGAAAGAAGACGGCGAGTTGAACGGCGAGCCACAGCGCCGCCGAATTGGCCTGCCGGTGGTCAACAAACAGCACAAAACCCTGAGCTTTCACAGTTGGTACCCCGGCTGCCCGATGGAAGAGGATGCCTATGGGATTCCCAAGCCCAAGGACACCGAAGTCATCGTGCCCACTTTGCTGTTTGTGCCATGCGTGGGCTATGGCATCGGCGGCTACCGCCTGGGTTATGGCGGGGGGTTCTATGACCGCACGCTGGCCACCCTTCAGCCCAAACCCTTCACCGTGGGCTTGGGGTATACCCATGGGTTTATAGACGAGCTGGAGCCCGAAGATCACGACGCGCCACTCGATGCCATCCTGAACGACAACGGGGTGGTCTGGCCTGTTTGAGTCAGAAGCGAAAGAACCATGGCCAGACCCAAATCAGCAACTCACGACATCAAGCGCGATGCGATCCTCGACATTGCTGCGCAATGCTTCGCCCAGAGCAGCTACCCTGCGGCCAGCATGAACGAGATCGCCACCGCGTGTGGCACTTCTAAGGCGAGGCTGTACCACTATTACGACAGCAAAGAAGCCATTTTGTTTGACTTGCTGGACCGCCACACCCAGCGCCTATTGGCAGTGATCGCGCAAACCGAAGCCAACGCCCAACGCAAGGACCTGAACGACCGCGCCACGCTGCACGAGTTGGTTCGGGCGTTTTTGCAGGAATATGAAACCTCCGCAACCCGCCACGCTGCTTTGCTCAATGACACCCAGTTTTTGAGCGAGGTGCCCGACTCGGCCTTAGGCTCTTCGCCGGTATCACCGCGTGAGCTGATCCTGAACCGCCAGCGCGACATCGTGGCCGCCATGACCCGCTTCATGAAGCGTGCCTACCCCGAGCGCCTGACCCCCACCAATCAGACCGCCCTGACCATGATGCTGCTGGGCATGATCAACTGGACCTTCACCTGGCTGCGTCCGGGTGGACCCATCAGCTATGCGGCTTTTGCCGATGAAGTGATTGGCATGCTGGAAAAGGGGCTGGGTTGATGCCGTTGGAATTCTCCAACGCTAATCATCAGCAGGTGACGAAAATTAGACTGGCAACAGGTGGCAAATCGGCTCACATGCGTCTTGCACTGTGGCTCATATCGCGTCCAGTTCCCGGTGCCGTTTCAGGGTGAGCCAGCGTGTGCTGAAATTTTGGGCAAGCTGCTCGACCATGAATACCGATCGGTGCTGCCCCCCAGTGCAGCCGATGGCCACCGTCACGTAGCTGCGGTGATCGCGTTCGATGGCCGGAATCCAGTGCTTGAGGAACCCCTCGATCTGCGATTGCATCTGCAAGAACGCTTCGGATTGGCGCAAATAGGACTGCACCGGCTCGTCACGTCCCGTCAAAGTGCGAAGCGTGCTCTCGTAATGGGGGTTGGGCAACATGCGCACGTCAAACACATAGTCGGCATCGGTGGGAATGCCACGCTTGAAGCCAAACGATTCAAACACTAAGGTCAGCTGGGCCGAGGGGGCGCTGACCAAGGTCTTGATGTAGGTTTGAAGCTGTGCCGATCGCAGCAAACTGGTATCGATGACGTGGGCACGATCGCGCAAATCTGCCAGCAATTCACGTTCGAAACCAATGGTTTCAATCAAGGCTTTGTCGCTTTGGGGTTTGTCGCCGCCCGACAAAGGGTGTTTGCGCCGCGATTCTGAATAACGGCGCTGCAGCGTGTCGGAGTTGGCGTCCAGAAAAACTGACTTCACCGTCATGCCCATGTCACTCAGCAAACTCATTTGCTCAGGCATCAGGTGCAGAGAATTGGCGCTGCGCACATCGATGGCAATCGCCAGACGCCGCTCTTGGTGTTGCTCCTCGAGCTTGATGAAAGGAATCAACAACTCTGGCGGCAGGTTGTCCACGCAGTAATAGCCCGCGTCCTCCAGGGCGTGAAGCGCCACCGATTTGCCAGAGCCGGACATGCCAGTGATGAGGATGATGTCCATGCTCAGCTTTGTGCGGCTTTGCGGCCTTGGGGTTTCAATGGGGGATCACCCAGCATTTCGCGGGCGTGGGCCAGGGTGGTCGCAGACAATTTTTCGCCGCCCAGCATACGGGCGATTTCGCTCACGCGCTCTTCGCCATTCACAGCGCGCACTTGGCTGCTGACTTGTCCCTTGGCTGCGGCCTTGCTGACCAGCAAATGATGGTCAGCACAGGCAGCCACCTGGGGCAAGTGGGTCACGGCCAGCACTTGGCGGTGTTGGCCCAGTTGCTTCATCAGGCGGCCCACGGTTTCGGCCACAGCGCCACCCACACCCGAGTCCACTTCGTCAAAGATCAAGGTGCCCGCTTCGCCCAGCTCGCTGGTGGTCACCGCAATGGCCAGCGCAATGCGAGATAGCTCGCCGCCCGATGCCACTTTGCCCACGGGCCGGGGCGTGCTGCCTTCGTGACCTGCGACCAGAAAGCTGACTTCTTCGAGACCGTATTGTGCGAGTGCATCCAGGGTTTGCAGCTGCACCTCAAAGCGGCCACCTTGCATGCCCAGTTGCTGCATCGCGCTGCTGACGGCCTGGGCCAATGGTTTGGCTGCCTTTTGGCGTTGTTGAGAGACAGCTTTGGCTGCCTGCAGACAGGCTTTGTGGGCAGCTTGTTCGGCTTTTTGCAGGGTGTCCAGGTCGGCGGCGGCATCAAGTTGGGCCAACTCCTGATGCCATGTTTGCAAGCTCAATGGAAGATCGTCAGGTGTTTTTTTGTAGCGCCGTGACAGCGACAGCCACAGGCCCATGCGTTCGTCTAGTTTGTCCAGATGCTGCGGGTCCAGATCGGTTTTGCGCAGATAAGCGTGCAGGCTGTGTGCCACATCTTCGGCCTGCGCCTGCGCAGACACCAGCACCTCGGCCAGAGCGTTGAATTCGGCCTCATATTGCCCAAGTGATTGCAGGGTCTGGATGGTGCGGGACAGCTGGCGCAATGCGCCGCCTTCGCTGTCGTTGTCACCGCCTTCGAGCAAGACGGTGCTCTGGTTGGCCCCGTCGATCAAGGCCTGCGCGTTGGCCAAACGGCTGTGCTGGGTGCTCAGCTCTTGCCATTCGTCTACCTGCGGGTTCAGCTTTTCCAGCTCGCCGATTTGCCAGGCCAGGCGTTCGCGCTCGTTCGCCAAGGTGCTCTGCGCCTGTTGGGCATCGGCCAGCGTTTGCTGGGCCTGCCGCCAGGCCTGCCAAGCGGCTTTGAGCGGGCGGGTGTCGGTGCCTGCATAGGCGTCCAGCAAGCCGCGCACAGCGTCAGGGCGGGTCAGGCTCTGCCAGGCGTGTTGGCCATGGATGTCCAGCAACTGCTCACCCAGCTCGCGCAGCTGCGTGGCGGTGGCGGGGCTGCCGTTGACCCAGGCGCGGCTTTTGCCTGCGGTGTCCACCGTGCGCCGCAGCAATAAATTGGCATTGGACTCAAACCCGGCTTCTTCAAGCCAGGCCTGAATGCGGGGCGTAGGTTCAAACTCGGCGCAGACCTCGCATCGGCTGGCACCTTCGCGTACCACGCTTGCTTCGGCGCGGGCACCCAGAGCCAGTTGCAAGGCGTCGATCAAAATCGATTTGCCCGCCCCGGTCTCGCCGGTCAACACGCTGAAACCCATGCTCAGATCCAGCGCCAGTTCGTGCACGATCACAAAGTCGCGCAAGGTGATGTGCGTCAATGCCATGGCTCAATCGCCCCCATTCCAGTGCATTTTTTTGCGCAGGGTGTCGAAATAATTCCAGCCTGCCGGGTGCAAAAAGCGCACTTTGTGCTCGGAGCGGTTGACCACAATCCGATCGCCCAAAATCAGGTCGGCCAGTGCTTGCATGTCGAAGTTGGCGCTGACATAACGCCCCGCCACGATCTCAATGCTGATCTCGCAGGACTCGGGCAGCACAATGGGGCGGTTCGACAATGTGTGCGGTGCAATGGGGGCCATGACCCAGCCGCCCATGGCCGGGTGCATCAAGGGTCCGCCCACCGACAGCGAATACGCGGTGGAGCCCGTGGGCGTGGCGATGATCAGGCCGTCGGCGCGTTGGTTGGACACAAACCGCCCGTCGACCTCGATCCGCAACTCGACCATGCCCGAGGTACCGCCACGGTTGACCACCACATCGTTCATGGCCAGCGCGCTGAACACGCTGCGCTGGTCGCGCATGACGTGGGCTTGCAGCAAGCTTCGGTCCTCGGTTTGGTAGTGGCCCTGCAGCATGGGCAGCAACACAGTCTGGTAGCTTTGCAGGGGAATGTCGGTGATGAAGCCCAGCCGCCCTTGGTTGATGCCCATCAGCGGCAGGCCATGGCGGGCCATTTGGCGGCCAATGCCCAGCATGGTGCCATCGCCTCCTATCACCAGGCCCAGATCGCACTGCGCGCCGATCTCGGCCATCTCGAGCACAGGGTGTTGGTTCAAGCCGGTGTGCGAAGCGGTTTCTTGGTCCAGCACCACATCGCAGCCTTGCCGGGTCAAGAACTGTGCCACGTCGTCCAAAGCACGGCGTGAACTCTCCAGCGCCCCGCCATGGGCAGTGGTGTGGTACTTGCCAAAGAGTGCAATGTGACGAAACTTGGATCTCATTCGCAAATTACATCATTAAAATGACCGCATGCTAGATGATCGTGCCAAGTTATTGCTCAAAGCCCTGGTGGAACGCTACATTGCGGACGGCCAGCCTGTGGGTTCGCGCACGCTCTCCAAAGCCTCGGGCCTGGATTTGTCACCCGCAACCATTCGCAATGTGATGTCCGACCTGGAAGAGCTGGGCCTGATCGCCAGCCCCCACACCTCGGCCGGACGCATTCCAACCAGCAGGGGATACCGCTTGTTTGTCGACACCATGCTGACGGTGCAGCGCGATGGCTTCGAAACCCCTGCGCTCCTGCCAGACCAGCCGCAAAAAGTGATTGCCAGTGCGGCCCACTTGCTGTCCAGCCTGTCGCATTTTGTGGGTGTGGTCATGACACCGCGCAAGCCGTCGGTGTTCCGGCACATCGAATTTTTGCGATTGTCCGAACGGCGTTTGTTGGTCATCATCGTCTCGCCCGAGGGCGATGTGCAAAACCGGATCCTGTTCACCGAGACCGATTACTCGCAAAGCCAGCTGATCGAAACCTCGAATTTCTTGAACACCCATTACGCTGGCATGGCCATCGAGCAGGTGCGCAGCCGGGTGCAGCAAGAACTGGTCAGCCTCCAAAGCGAAATCGCCACGCTCATGCAAGCGGCCGTGCAGGTCAGCACCGAAGCCCTGGCCGATGACCAAAATGAGGTGGTGATTGCGGGCGAGCGCAATTTGTTGTCGGTGAGTGATTTCTCCAGTGACATGGGCCATTTGCGCCGTGCTTTTGACCTGTTTGAGCAAAAAACCCAGCTGATGCGCTTGCTGGACGTGTCGAGCCAAGCTGAAGGCGTGCGCATCTACATTGGCGGCGAAAGCCAGATCGTGCCCATGCAGGAACTGTCGGTCGTCAGCTCGCCCTACGAGGTCGATGGTCAGATTGTGGGCACCTTGGGTGTCATTGGCCCGACCCGCATGCCCTACGACCGCATGATCCAGATCGTCAACATCACCTCGCGTTTGGTCAGCAACGCGCTGAGCCAGTCCAAATAGGCGGTTGAGGCCCACTACAATCAACACTTCGGTGGGGGCGTTAGCTCAGTTGGTTAGAGCAGAGGACTCATAATCTATTCAAAAAGTTCTAATATTCGTAAAATACCTATATAAATCAACAACTTGCGTGTTGTAAAAGGGTGCGATAAACACTACACACCGCTTACACACTTTTGAGGGCTGTTTTTATATAAAAACGACCACGTACAATCACTTTTTAAGGGGCGTTAGCTCAGTTGGTTAGAGCAGAGGACTCATATTTCTCAAATGTGCCTTACACGTGGAAACTGTGTAAGGGATGGTGTCAAATTCGATGAAACCTAAGTGTGGCAACACATACGGCAATGTCGAGCGAAGCCTTAGTGCGAAAGCATTTTGGAACGTGTAGAGACTTGACGGCACCCGCCTAAGTTGAGCAATCAATATGGTGAAGGCAAAGTCCAGCGAGTGGCGAAAGTCACACAAAGCGGAATCCTTTGGTCGACAGTTCAAGTCTGTCACGCCCTACCAACGAGGAAAGAGGACTGTGTAAAAGCAGTTCTCTTTTTTTTGTTTAGACACTACACACTTACTTGGTTGCTCTTTTGTCGTTTTGAAATTAAAGTGTGCTGATGACAGAAACAAAAGCAGAAAGAACAACCGCAGTTGGGCTTGCCCGCTTTGCCTATGAATACATTGATGCGGCAATACTCGTAGATGAGGCAAAAGGTGAAGTTGGCTTGCTTTCACAAGCCTCGTACACACCTGCGTACTTTTTAGCCTTACACGGCATTGAACTTTGCTTTAAGTCTTTCCTTCTTTATAAAGGAGTAGATGTTGAATCACTTGTTAAAGATTACGGACACAACTTAAACAAATGTCTGGTTGCTTCAAACGCACGTGGATTGAACAAAATCTTTGAAATGAGGGTGTCCTAAATTTTGTGTAAACGGTCAAATGGCAGGAAACTGCCGAACATCCAGAAAGATG
>Ga0247832_1002627_pt1 | contig 26899 bp, 7 predicted proteins | sample LaCruzMarch2015__10_FD_192407 | JGI IMG/M metagenome (GOLD analysis project Ga0247832, IMG submission 192407) | Freshwater microbial communities from meromictic Lake La Cruz, Castile-La Mancha, Spain - LaCruzMarch2015_4m | ecosystem: Environmental > Aquatic > Freshwater > Lake | place: Spain... | reverse complement strand
TTTTGCCGAAAAGGACCTTTCCGAGGATCTTCTGGTGAATTGGTGGCACGGATGGTCGTGTAAGCGACAAAAGGCGCCTCGAGCTTGCTGCCTCTGTCCTTCTCGCGTAAAGGCACGTGCACGTAGTGCTCCTCGACCCAGGCGCGAAGCTTGCCTTCGGGGGCGAAGCTTGCCTTCGGGGTGCGAAGACCTCCGAGAGTGGTACGGTCTCTCTCCCAGTCCCGCTCCCGCATCGGCAAGCGCGCCTCTCCAGCCCCGCCGAACAGGCTACATTGGACCCCGATCTCATCGCAAGCCACAAGTCCCTCGTGTGCACGTTCCCCAAGGCGCAGGGGACCGAGAAACGGCTGTCCAAGCACTGATGCATATGCAGCCTCGTTCCCTTTTCCCCCAATTTTTCCGGCTTACTTACTGAAGTAGGTACATGAGCGAGGATCCAGCCGAGTTCTTGTGCGGCCCGATGTTCGGGTAGACGGCGTTGAGCATTTTGCCGAAAAGGATCTTTCCGAGGATCTTCTGGTGAATTGGTGGCACGCAGGTCGTGTAAGCGACATAAAGAGTCTCGAGCTTGATGCCGGTGTCCTTCATGCGTAAAGGCACGTGCACGTAGTGCTCCTCGACCCAGGCGCGCAGTTTGCCCTCGGGGGCGACGCCCTCCGAGAGTGGCACGGTCCATCTCCCGCATCGGCAAGCGCGCGTGGACGGAGCCTCGCGCCGAAACCCGGTAAAAGCGGCCGCGACGACGGGGGCCATAGCAGGGGCCACAGCCTGTGTCTCGTCCGTCTCGTGGCGCACGGTCTCGTCTGCCGGCACTGCCAATGGCGCGAGGAGAGCGAGGAGAGAGCGCGCCTCGACCGCCGTGATCTCGAAGAACTCGCTGCGGGTGTTGAGGCGCCGCGCGGCGAGGAGCGCGTGGACCGCGCGCTCGGGTCAACCCTACGCGAAAGGGTCGGCGACTTCCGTCGCGCACACGACGACGTACGGGCGCGGTGGACGCCACGTGTCACCTGCGTTGGCCTCCGCGAGCCGCTCGTTTGGGTCGCGCCTCGTCGCGCCGATCTTGAGGACGCCTGGCATCGAGGGCGTCGCAAAGGCATATACCCATCCACCCATTTTTCGGTTTTTCGGTTTTTCGGTTTTTCGGTTTTTCGGGTTTTCGATTTTTCGGGGTTTCGGTTTCCCCGCCCTTCGCTTTTGAAGCCTTTTTAGCCTTTTTAGCTTTTTTTAGCTTACGATGCCGACTTCACGGACTTCACGGACTTCACGGACTTCACGGACTTCGCGCGCAAAAAAAGAGACCCGCAAATAGAAAAAAAGGAAAAAGCAAAAGACAAATCTCCGCCCCCACCAAACAAAAAGAAAAAGGGGGACCGTTTAAGGTCAAAAAATAACTTAAAACCTTGAGACCTTAAAAAATGGGGGCTTTGGTCGGGAAACCAGAAATTCCGAGGGCGCACGGCGTCGGCCCGCGGTTCCAGGTAGGTAGTCAAGTTCAAGCAACTCAAATTCGAGTTCAGCCTCGAGCTCAAACTCAAACTCAAACTCAAACTCGAACTCAAACTCAAATTCAAACTCGAACTACCTTTAAAGGAACCGTCATGTTTCTTTCGGAGGACGCGGCGGCGGCCAATCGTCAGGATCTAGCTACAGTGACACTCGATCCGGGCAAGCGGAGCGGGCTCGTGCCGATCGGGGCGTACAAGTCAGCCGCAGTATTCGCGCAGTACGGGCCCAACGAAGTGCTGCGCGCGCACACATACGGGTGGACCGAGCCTACGGGCGAATTCGCGCCGCTCGCGGGGATTTGGGATTGTACGCAGTATACCGCGCTCGCGACGGGTGTGCCAAGCCCAGAAACCGCGATTCCCGGCGTGGGACTCATCTTCCCGCTCGAGGTCGTGTTTCCCGCCGGAACCCGTGATGGCAAGCACAGCCCATTAGAATCACTGACGTACGGGTGCGAGCAACTCGAATGGCGCATTTTGACCGCACTAGGCGCGCCACGCAATGAAAGCCAAGAGGACCCGAAAGGCCCGAAAGGCCCGAAAGGCCCGAAAGGCCCGAAAGGCCCGAAAGGCCCGAAAGACCAAAAAGACCAAAAAGACCAAAAAGGCCCAAAAGAGTCCAAGTGGCAAGCGTGGAGGCGCTGGGTGGACTCACCGAATGCGGACGAAGTGGTCAAAGAATTCAAAACGTATAAACAGTTCAAGAGTATCGAGGGCACCGCGGGGATAATGGTAAAGCTTATCAAGCAGGAAGTCGATCGTAGGAGCAAGGTGATCGACGATCTCGATAGAGCAAGTAAGAATAGACCTGAGCGACCTAATAGACCCGAGCGACCTGAGCGACCTGAGCGACTTGAGAGACTTGACAGACCTCATAGCACTGAGGGCACCGAAACCAATGCGTACGGGGCGCGGCTGCCGCGGCCGCGCTCGAGGCCAAAGCACCCCAAAGCAACCAAAGCTATGGCCTCAAACGGGGGGTTTTCTGGAGCTCGGGAGCTCTCTCGGGTCTGACTTGGCTTAAAACCGGGGCCACCCGATTTGCACCACAGGGTCACCACAGGGTCAAAGCTACAAAACGAAGAGCCCCAAAAAAAGAAAAGGGCCCCAAAAAAAAGAAAAGAGAAAAGGGGCCCCAAAAAAGAAAAGAGAAACGAAACCCCCCCCAAAAAAAAAGAAAAAAAGAAAAAAAAAGAACGAAAGAAAGGAACAAAAAAAAAGAAAAGAGAAAAAAAGAAATGGGGATATTCGGCTCGAAGCAGAATGTGGTGCCGACGACGGTGGCGTGTACCATGCCCCGCAAGCGGGGGCATCGCATGCATCTCCTCGCGGTGGACGAGAGCGGGAGCAGCGGGAGCAAGCAGTGCGCGGACGTCCGGTCGACTATTGACTGGTTCGCGCCGCTCGGGTTCTTGGAGAGCATGAAACTGAAAACCGAGCGCGGCGTGACAACGTACACGTACACGTACGCGTGGCCGCTCCCGCGCGACGAGACGATCGCGAGGCTTCTCGCGGGGATCTGGAAGTACACCGAGACGAGGCGCGTGGTCACAGAGAGAGACAACACGGGCGGCGGGCTTATGTACACCGCCGTGGGCGGGAACAGGATCGTTTCGCTCGGGCAGATGATCAGCGGGCCCAGCGGGTGGTATCCCGCTCCGATCGAGACCAGCGAGGTCGAGGCGGACGTCACGCAGTTCAAATGGGATTACGTGAAGAAGGAGCTCGAAAAGACGCTCACGCGCGACAGGTGGAACGCGTGGCGGAGCCGCGAAGCGAATACGTACTCCGCAACTGGAGCAACTAGCGTAACCGGAGCAGCGGCTAGTGGAGCAGGAGCTCCGAGACGTAAGCAGATCATAGTCGCTAGGTGGGAAAACACCGTGGGGGCGATCCTCTTGCACTACCAGGCCGTGATGCACGAGGCGATATGCACGCTCAGCCAGCAGTGCCGCGAAGGGGCCCCCACAAAAAGGGCCCCCACAAAAGGGGGTCCCACAAAAAGGGCCCCCACAAAAAGCGCAAAACGGCGGGGCGTTCGAGCCCACGAGCCCGAAAAGTAGACACAAAAAAAAAAATTGATTCGCGCTCCCACTAAAAGGCCCCCGTTAGGTGCATCCATCGCTCGCCCATCGGCACTCTGACGCGAAGTGGCGGGCACCAGGGCGCGGCAGGGTCCTCGAGATCCACAAGATCGTCGACTGGAAGATCGAGAAGCGCGAGGTCCACTTTTTGGTCTGGTGCGAAGGATACGCGCTCTGCGAGTCGACGTGGGAGCCCGCGAAGGGCATCCACCCCGTGCAGCAGCGCCACTTCCTCCAAACCGCGGGCATTTTCGACTAAAAAGTAAAAACTAGAAGGCGGCAGCGAAGCCTCCCTTTTTGGGTGTCTTGGATTCGCCTCTGGACATAAAAAAGAAAAACTTTAACCCCAAAAACCAACGCCAAGAGCCCCGCCAAAAAAAACAAGCCCCAAAAGAGAAAAATGCCGTGCGTGCTCGCGGAGGCAGACCGGCTGTACGGTCAGCACGGCGTCGCATTCTTCACGCTCGAGCGCTCGTTGTGGTCGACGCCGACGGCGCAGACGCAGACGAGGTCGTCGCGCGGCTGTTGGCGCGGACGGGCGTCGACCCGCGCACTGTCCCGCAGGTGCAAACGCAGCGCGGGCCTACCTCTCGCGCGTCCCGCGCGGCGCGTCGTGCACCGTCGTGTTCGATTGTTGCCACAGCGGCACGTGCCTCGACTTGCGGTACGGGTACCGGCCGATCTCCGACACCGAGCTCCTCATCGCCGAGTCGCAAAAGTACCCGAAAGGGAAGGGACTGGTGGTGTTCTTGAGCGGGTGCGCCGACAACCAGACCGCCGCCGAGAGCGGCTCGGTGCCGTCCGGCGCGCTCACGAACGCGCTCATCGCCGCGCTCAAAAAAGAAACCAAAATGAAACGCGTGATGTGGGCGATCAGGAAGTGCTTGCGCGACGCAGGCTTTGCTCAAATCCCCCAACTTTCTTCGTCCGTCCCCTTTGGGCTCTCTAGCCCCATGTTCCGCACACTCAAGCTGTAACGTTTTCTTGTAAAAAAAAAATCAAAAAAGCGGCCCGAAAAAAAAAGCGAATGCAAAAAAAAGAAAAAGAAAAAAGACCAAAAAGACCAAAAAGACCAAAAAAGGCCAAAAGTCCAAAAAGGCCAAAAAAAGGCTCAAAAGAAAAATTGCATTTGGACCGAAATTTGGTCGCAAATTGTCCAAATTGGCTCCATTTGTGCCTCTTTTTTTTTGGCCAAAATTGAGGAACTCTTCTGCGCTTCCGTGCGAGGCCCGAGACTCATCCACTTCGCAATTGCGATCTGCTAAAACACTGCCAAAACACCCGATGCGCGATTGCGCTATTGCAAACGAGATGTATAGCTCCGCGCAACCCAAAACACGCCCCCGCTCACGCTGCTGTGACACTGCTATGCGCCGGCGCCGGGCATTGGCGCATTTTTCCGGGTGTGCCAGTACAAACGGGCCTACATAAGGAAGGAAGCATCGTGGTTTATGGTGGTTCTAGCACCTTTGCCAAACCACACGCAGTAGCGTCAAAAAAAAAAAAAAAATACAGACTCCCCGTTCACGATGCGGCCATACCAAAAATCGGCCTCGAGCTGCGCTTGTATCATCGCCCGCGTGCCCGCGTCGTGGTACTTGCCATATACCCCCAAACGCCCCTACGTACGAGCTGCCTGTTTGTAGAATACACAGACCCTGAGCCGAGTCGCCAACGGGAGCTCACTATACTTAAACAATCCACTGCACTAGTCCCGGGAAATGCGTTTTTTTTTTGTGAGTGCCGCGCACATCTAGGTTGCCCCGAGAAGGACGGGCCACATGTTATGAGCGGTTCCGCCAATGGAGGCCCTAAACTTCGTAGTGCGAGAATGCGCCAGTCGTCGTCAGGGTCGTCCACACATACTTATTTCCATCACCGGCGAGATCCTGGTTGACGTTTTCGAGGCGCTATCTCCGCTTAGAGTCACTAGGAGCGTGCCGCCGGTGAACGAGTTGCTACTGAAGCCCCACAGCTGCCACACCACCCCCGCGCAGAGCTCAGAGGGGCCTGATACTACAAACGTGCAAACGGGGACTTGATAGCGCTTCACATAGCGCTCAAGACTGGAGGAGAAAACCACCAGCCTCAGCCCAATTGCCCCCGCCCGTGTTTTTTACCTGGTAGTGTGACCACCCAACCGTGTTGCCCATCCCACCAGTTAAGGTAATTGATCTGTTAATCTTACCGGGAGCGCCGCTCCACAGCGATGTCGCTCCCGTAGCGAAGTCATTGCTCGTGTACCCCCATAGCTCGCAACTGCCAGCTTGATCTTCATGTGCGTAATTCCCCGCTTTCCAGAATAATTTGTTCGGCCGCACCTTGTAATTGTATCCCCATCGAACCCACTCGAACACTTTCGATGATACTCTGCCTCCCTGGTTAAAAAACATCTGCTGCCAATCACTGTTGATTTGGTTTGTATCCGAAACTATCATCGAGCCAGCATAAATGAGAGCGGGGTCTCCGTTGTCCTTAAACTTCGCAATGAACCCTTTCGTAGAGGAACCCCCGCCTAGCGTCAGGTCCCAAAAAGTCCTCGCAATCGCCTCCTCAACGTACATGTCGTATATCTTGATGTTAAAGTGATCTGGCCAAGTAGATGTCGCAGAAAGCAGAACGGCCTTCTCCTCAAATTTTGGCAGCGTTACCGTGCGGTCCACGCCGTCGGTGAGCGCGACAGTCGCTGGCAAGCCCCCGCCAGCGCCGGCCGGTTTATCGACGAACACCACGAGCCGCCTGCCGTTGCCGCTCGTAGTCGGCGTCGCGGTAAACGTGACCACGCCGTCCACGAAGCCGTACGACGTCACGGTACAGTTCGGCGTGGGCTTCGTTGGACCGGCGATGGCCGTCGCGGCGGCGGAGGCGGAGTCGTATAAGTGCACCGTGACGTTCGACGCCCCGATGCTCGAAGGCACGAAGTCCGACTTGCTCAGTTTGAAGGTACACCCAGCGAGCGGGGTAAACGCAACGAGCGTTCCAGGAGACCCGAAACTCACGCCGCTCACCGTGTCCGGCGCGACGTACGCCGCAGCGGCCGGCACGGCTACCTTGTCTCCGGTGGGCACGAGCGCGTACACTCCCGACATGTTAGTGTGCGCTCCGGCCGCGTCCGCGATGAACTGCGCGCTCGTCAAGATCGGCCCCGGGTGTAACGGGAACTGTCCTTTGGTGACCCCTGCGGCGTTCTCGGCCGCCTTGAGGTCGCACTCGTACGTCGTTCCGAGAAGCTCCGAATCGGGCGCCGTCGCCGTCACTTTCACAGTGAGCCGAACATTGGCTTGCTGGCCCGCCGTAACCAAGAAGCTCCCGAACCGTAAGTGCGAGCACGTCACCGAGTCGCCCAAATCGATCGTGATCGAGCCACCCGCCTGAATCTCGATGCCCTGCGCGCTCGTTGGCGCCGCGCTTGTCGTGTTCGACAGCACGCTCGTCAAGGTCACGCCCGGCGCGAGGCTAGCGCCGCTCGCCGAGACGACGCCGATCGTGTAATCCACCGAGTTGAGCGTCGTCGTAGTGTACCCTTTCATGATGTTCGCGAACGCGCCCGTCTTGGTGTCCACCAAGGTCCCCGCGGAGTCCGCGTGCGCCTCGGAGTGCGACGCGTAAAAACCTAATCGCTGGAACCGGAACGTCGGCGCGCCAGCCGGGTTCGAGAGCGTGATCCACCTATAAGCCATCGGCAAGCCCCACTTCGTGCTCAGGCCTTCGATGTGCGCCGCGACCTCGGCCGCAGTGTACGCCGTAGTCGACTGGCACTCGTTCTTCACTTCCATCAGGATCACGCGGGAGCCGTTGGCGTACTGTTGACGGAGACCGTTAGAGCCGACGGCATTTCCAGGCACAACACCCTGGATACTCCTACCAGCGCCGCTTGCCCCGCCGCTCGTGTTCGTCGACGCGATCATCGGGTGTTTCGTTTTGTGCGTCCGCGTGTTGTTGGTATAGTCGTTAACCTGCGTGACACCGTACGTGAGCGCCGAGGAGCTGTAGCAGTACGCAGGGTAGCTCCCACCTGGCGTAATGCTCGTCGTGATCGTGGTCCACGACGAGCCCGAGGCTGATTTTCGCGTCGTGGTATTCACGCGCTTACCGTTGATGTAAACTTGCACGTAACTCTCAAGCGTCGTGTCGCTGTTGAAGCTTCCGCCGTTGGCTTGCGTGTTCACCACAACCGTCACAATGTATAGCCGCTCGCCGCTCGTATACGCGGCGTTTGTCGCGTCAAAGTACGCCGTGAAGTTGCCGTGCGGCGTGCACGAACGCAGCGCCAAGTACTGAGGCGCCACGAAGGACGAGAGACTACCGTTCGAGTCCCATTCCCTTTTGCCGAGATTCTGCAGCGTCACTCCGGTACACACCCCTCCGGACTGTGCGGTGACCAGCGTCTGGAATGGCAGACCCTGGCCGTCGGCGTCTCCGCGCGAGAGGATCTGCGTGGCCTCGCCGTGCCCACACCCGCCAAAGTATGTTGTTTTCGAAAACAGCGGACTGCCGTTTCCAACCCACGAGCACACGGTGTACATTTTCTGCGAGTCGAGAGTGTCCACGATCCGCCCGATGGTGGGATCCGGACCAGCGTAGTTGAACAACTGCCGCGTTGCACGGTGCAGGATGCCACGCGGGAACCCGTGGAAATGCGCGCCATTAACGTCGGTATTGCTCTGAAGGTCCCTGATAACTCTACTGCCGTTGTTCCACCCCTCGGGGACGTCGATGTACCATCTTGGCGTAGTCGTGATCGTTGTGCGGAGTCGCGTGTTCGCCCCGATTTTGCCGCCTCGAAAAAGATCGGCACACATCGGAGCCGTGAACGTCAGCGGGTCCATGCACGCGAGATGCGGGTTATTTTCCGCTTCGCCCGTCCTGGTCTGTCGGAACAAGAGACCGTAAACGCGCTGGTCGGCAATAGGCAAGTACTCCAGTTTCGTCGCCTTCATCCTGTTTCCTGCCGTTAAATCGTACTGCCCTGTTTTGGAGACCGAGTTGTCGGTTTGTGTCTGCCCGGAACCAACGATATTCTCGAAATTCAGCGTCCGGTTCGCAGAGAGTGTACCAGCGCTCTTTTTGCTGTCGTAGTACTTGATCGCGCGGTCGCAGTCCCACGTCGGCGACATCAAGTTCGCCGACCACGTCTGGAGCTGCGTCGCGCTCGACTCCAGCGCCGCTTGGTACCGCGGGAGATAGTACGGGCTCGTCGCCGCGCCGATCTTGCCATACTTCGCCTTCCACGGCATGAACACGCCGTCTTTGGCGTACGCGTTCGTCCCCGGCGACAAAGCGCTCAGCGGGGCACAATCCTGCGTCGTGCCCTCCGTCGCGACGCCGTTGTAGTGGTACCAGAGGTTATACGGCTCCCACGCAGTCACACTCGCGTTGCACTGCACGTCGAGCCTTAACTTCGCCTCCGCTGATCCCGTGATCATCTTCCCGAACTGGATGAACCCGCAGTTCGCGATCACGGTTATGCCTGCAGAAAGCACCGTCACCTCCAGGTACGCGCCGGCAGGAAGGACTTGGTGCGGCGTCGTCACGATCGTGGCGCTCGACCACGAGGCGCTTAACGTCGCGCCGGCCGAGACGGTGAAACTCGCCGAGCCCAAAGCGAGCATGTTCGTGTTCGTACCCACGCCGAGGTCGAAGGCCGACTTGTATAGCCCGATCCACCCGATCGTGATCGCCGCCTGCCCTGCTCCGGGAGTGCCCACGTTCACGATCCGAAACTTCTTGATCGTTGGGCCCGCGTACGGAACGCACCACCGGTTCGCGACGTCCGCGCCAACACTCACCAGCTCCTCCGGAGTCATAGATGTGGGCACGAGCGTGAACTCGCCGAACCGCGCGCCGCCGCACTTGTTCGTCGCCGTCTGGCAGAAGAACGGCGTAGTAGACGTTCCTGTGCCGATCGCGGTGAACGAGTTGTTGTTGATAGTCCCTAGCCTCGCAACCGTAGGCGCGTTAAACTGGTGGACCGTGATAAAGTCCTGCATCGTCACGTCGCCCGCCGCACCAAGGCACGGCTGCTGCGTCCGGTACGCCTCGAACGTTGTGTTCCCCGAGGGCCCTTGGATCCCGTTATACCACCGCGCCGTCTCGCCCGTGATAGCCGCAAGAGCGAAGGATACCACCGTTTGTCTCTGTACGCTCTCGACGACATCGCTATCCGCGTGGTTGAGCCCCGCGCCAAAAACGACGGAGGTGCCTCCACTGTTCGGCGGCGCGACGTACGTGTTCCCGCCCGGGCACATCTGGATCTCCCCCGCGCCGCCCACATTAGCGTGCCATATGATCGACGGGTTGTTGTTCCGCCACGTGTGAGCCTGCACGATGATCACGGCGTACCCCGACGCAGAGGCGTTCAGCACGGGGCTGTTGCCGTCGTTGTAGTCGCACCGTAACATCGGCTTGTCGATGCCCGAGCGCGCGCTCATCGGCGTCCCGCTCGGAGCCCACTCGCCCGTCACGTCGCGGTAGTACGCTTTCAGCGACGCAACGTTCGTCGCGCCCGTCGTCGTGAACCCATAAGGCACCACGAAGGACCCTGCGCCCGCCGCCGTGCCATCCGACACCGCCGCCATCGCGAACGCGCTCGCATCGATCGTCTTCGGCGGCGGCTTCGAGTCCATTGCGCCGGTATACGGATTCTTCCACTTCGCCTTTACGGAGCTAAGCAGATCGGAGAGGCTAGACGCGGCGCTCGACCGCAGAAGCCGGAACACACCGTTATTCGCGAGCATGTTCCCGGAACTATCGAAGAACGGGTCGTCCGCCGTGTTTTTCGCGGCTCCGTTATACGAGAACCCCAGCGCGTAGTAGTACGTCACGCCATTGTGCGCGAGCTCCACGCCCATCCGCACGTTGACCGCTTGCGCGAGTCCACCGCCTCCCGTGTTGTCGTACTTCAGATTCAGCCTCACGAACCCACCGGCGTTCACGTTCCTAAGGGTCACGTTCCAGACGGGGCTCAACGCCGCCCGTTGGCCACTAAGCTTGCTGATCGTGCCGCGAACTTCGTCGTCCATCACCGTAGTCTCGTTCGAGGCCCACGTGGAGGCGTCGAGGAACCCTAGCGCGCTCTTGCCCGACCCCAAAGCACTGTTCCACGCGAGATCCTTGGTGCTTGCGTCCCCGAGATCCGCGTTGGCCGCCGCGGCGCTCACGAAGAACCCCATCCGGACCATCCGCACCGCCCCGTTCCACGTCTGGCCGCTCGCAGTGCCGTACGCGAGTGCCAGGATGTCTTCGTTGGCAGGGACGGAGAGTCTCGGCACGATCCCCCACTTCAGCGCGAGCGCCGTCGTGAGCGTGGTGCACTCCTCCGCGGTATACGCCACGCCGCCTGCCGCGGACTTCACCTGCACGTTGTTCTCCGCGATAGAGAAACTGCCGTACACCGGATTCAGCCCGTTTAACGCCGGAGCGCCACCCGCCATCGTGAACGGCGCATACGCCGCCCCCGCGGTGCTATTCCTGAAGCTCGTGAGCAAGGCGTGCGAGATCATCTTGGCGCCCGAATTGCTACTGTACTGCGTGTAGATGTTCGTCGAATTCACGTTGCTCATCACGAGCTTCACGCCGTTCTGGTACAGCGAGACCCAATCACGGATCGTCGAGTTGGTGAGCGCATCGGAGAGGGTACGGGAATTGTCAGGATCCGCACGGTTATCGATCACGAGCGTGAACACGTGCATCGTCTCGCGGTCCGCCGGGTCCGTCCCCGCGAGCGGAGTCCACATCAGAACGTTGTGCGGCGCCTGCGCGTTCGTGATGTACGTCGCGTCCCCAATAGCCCACGCAGAAGGCTGCTCGCCGTTCGCCTCGGCGATATCCCAAACGATCTTGTTCGTGGTGCCCGCGATACCCATTAGGCCTGTTGATAGCGCGTCTCCGCCCAAGTAGAACCCGTTCCACACGAAGCCCTGATTGTGGCTAAGCGTACTTCCCCTTTGGCTGACGTTTCGGAGCCCACTCCCGACCCACGAGACGGCCGTATACCTGATCGCGCTTAGCGCCGAGGTCATCAGATCCCGGCTTGGAGCCGCATCGACCAACGTCCCGCCGAACTGTGGGCTCGTCGAGGACGCGAACGGCGTGCCCGCAAGACCGGTCCCGTCCTGTCTCAGCCCGCCGATGTAAAATGCCTGCGCATCACTTTCGAAGTACAGGTACTTCCGATTCGACGCCGACTCGCGGATCGTCATCATATAATTAGCAATGCCGCTCGGCACAGTGAAGTTGTTCGCCACGATCGGCAAACCCGAGCCCGTCGGGTCAAAGAAGTACCCGCTCGGCAACTCGGTTCCGAACCCTGATGACCCGCCCAAACCGTTGATCGTCTTGTACCCCGCCCACGGCCAACCCGTACCGATGTGCGCGAACGGCGGGATGCTCGTGTTACTAATGCTCGCCGTCCTCATCGCGCTGGTCAAGAAGGTCGTAGGGACCGTGCGTGTTGTCGAGGGCGTCACCACGGTCCCGTCCGTCACCGTCATGCTTCTTGGCGATGCCGCGTAGAACGCGATGGCCGCCGCCGCGTCGAGCGGCATGCCGTACGCCACAGCGAGTCTCTGCCCCAAACTCGCGGCCGTCTCGACCATCGGGATGTCCAAGCCCGTGATGATGCTCGCAGTCCCCAGGATGAACTCGCCGATGCTGTTCAGCGTGTGGCCGCCCACAGTGGCGCCAGCGCCGTACGCGTTGAACGCGCCGAACCGAGGGTAACTCGCGAACGTCGTCGTCGCATCCCCGTGCGACAGCGACGCCGAGTCGTTCGCTCCTACCCCGAACCCGGTGATCGTCACCGTCACGGCGACCTTGAACTTGATGTGCATCGCGTAGTCCGTATAGCTCAACCCACCCGGCGCCGTCGCGACCGTCGCTCCGCCCGTCGCGCCGCGTAGCCCTTTCGATTTCGTGAGCGGCCCAACCCTCGTCGCCGCGCTCCCGACGCCCGTGAAGTCAACCTCGACCCCGTTCACGTACACCTTATCGATCAGGTCCGCCACCAAACCGGTGCCGCCCGTAACAGCAAAGTTCGTTTGGTACCTGCCCTCGCTCGCGCCGACCCCGAACTTGCCTTTATACGAGTTGGTACCCGTCACAGCGCACGTGATCCCGCTGCCTACCGCGGTCCACTTCACCGCGTTCCCCGCGAACGTGGAAGTACTGAAATTGTACGCCGCGTTCTCGACGATCAGGAGGTACGTGATTCCCGCTACGGGGCTACTCGAGCCAGCACCAAACTGCGTTGTCGTCGTGCGGAACATCTTCTGAGCGATGGTCGCCCCGCTCGCGACGAGCGCGAACTCGCCCGATCTATCCGGCTTGTACTCTTTGATCGAGCTCGCCGTGACACTCGGAAACGCCCACCCACCAACGTCCTTGTTGTCCCAGAACTTGGTCACGGCGTCGACGGTAATCGTGTTCCAATCGAGCACGTAGCTCGCCGCCGCGACCGTAATCGTCGTGGATGCCACCGCGCCCGCGCCCGCCTCCGTCGCTACAATCCCCGTCTCCGCCGGGTAATAAACGATCACCTTGATCGCCCGTGCCGCGTCGACCATCCCCGCGCTCGGAGTCAACGTCGCCGTCACGACTCCTCCTGCCGAGTAGGTCCCATTCACGGCCGCGTCCGTTCCGATCTGGAGCGCGACGATCGGTGTCACTCCAGATCCAATCACAAAGCCCGCAGTCAACGTCACCGCGACCGACCTCGCGACGCCCGCGACGATACTCGCTGGGTTCACCGAGCTCGGCCCACTAATCGCGATGGCCGGCATCACGTACATCGGCGCCGTCCACACGCTCGGGGAATACACCTTCGTCGCGCCGTTCGCGAGCTCGACCGAGAGCGCCGTACATACCGGCGGCGTCGCTTGTGTCGTCGGCGTGAAGTTGACCGTCACTTTGGTGCTCCCGCTCGCGATCGCCGTCCCCGTCACCGAACTCGCGGTGCTCACGGTAGGCAGAACCTTGGCCACCAACACGAGCGGGAACCGGCCCGACGACGACCCGTCCTTGAACGTCGTCTCGGCCTTATACGCGTTATTGGCGACGAGGAACGTCACCGTCGCGCCTGCCGCGTTGGTATACTTCGTCCCAACGCTCGTGTCTATTACCGGGAACGTGTATATTTCGCTCGTCGCGAGCGTTCTGTCGATCACCCGTCCCGTGTCGACCATCGTCGCCGCGAGCTTCTTTGCCGCGTACGCCTGCGCGGGCAACACGAACTCGCCGCCCGCGCCGAAATTCGTCGCGTTGATCGTCGTGTTTGACCCCTGCGGGTCGTACTTCAAACCGAGCGCCGCGGCGACGGTCGCGCCGCTCCCGAACCGCGTCGCGAGCCCCGCTCCCGTCCGCGTGAGCTTCAACGTCGCCGTCCCCGAGTCCGTCGTCGCGACGTAGTTTTCCACCGCGTTCAGCGTGAACAGGTTCACGAACGCAAGAGTGCTCGGCGTCGTGACGCTCGTCACCGTGGGGGCACTCAGCACCGTCGAAGCGCTTCTCGGCGTCGCGACGGTCACGCTGAGCGTCGTCACGCTGGAATCCAGGTCGGGGGACGTGTACCCGAGCACGACGGTCGCCGCGCCGTTTCCGGACCCGGCGGTATACGTCGGCGACGCCGCCAAAGTTCCGACGCCCGACGGGGTCACCGAGACGATCGCGAGCGCCGTCGGCTGCGGCACTTGGTCCGTGTTATCGCCGCCCGTGCGCCGCTCGACGGAGATCGTGAGCGCCGTCTGTAGCGCGGCGTCGATGGTCCTCTTCGTGATGCTAACAACCGAAGGTTGGAGGTAGATCTTCGCCTTCGGGATCATCACGACCGAGGTGTACGCGTACAGAAACTGCGTCGAGCTAGAGAGCTTGTGCTCGTACGTCAAGGTCACCGTCCCGTCCGATGCGCCCGTCGCCCCTGCCGTCGGCTTCACACTTCCCACGGTCCACGTGGTACTTGTTTGCCGCGTCCCCGCGCTCATGGCCTCCGCCGCCGAGGGCGAGCCCGCCGTGAGCGTCGTGCTGCCGAGCGAGAGTAACACGAACCCGTCCCCCGTAGCTTCGACCGTCACCGTGATGCCCGCGTCCGCCGCGGAGACCGCGAGCTGATGACTCCCTGCGTTCCCCGTAGTCCACCACGCGCTCGTGCTCAGCGCGTCGGGGACCCTCTTGATGCTCGCCGCGGGAATCGTGATCGTCGTCGTGCTGCCTTGTATACCACCGGCGGTCTTCCACGCGATCTCCACCGTCTGCTGCGTCGCCACGCCCGCGAGGACGCCCAAGCAGTTGCTCAACGTGAAGCCTAGTCCGGTACTCAAAAGGTTCAGCGCCGTAAGGGTCGTTTTCGGCGAGGTCGCGTACCCCAATAAGGCGGAGCAATCAATGCTGTGCACGTGATTAGCCTCCAAGGACACGCCGCTCGTCGGGAACCAGAGCTGTGTGCTCGGCGCGGCAAACGAGAGGTTCAGCAGACACGCAAACGAGCTGCCGGAAGTAGGCCCGCGGAGAAACACGACGCCCGAGCCGTAGTTGTTCGAGTCGCCGACCGTGATCGTGGGCAAGTACGCGTATACCGTCGCGATCGCGCTTCCTAGCGCTGCCGATGTGGCCATCACCCTCGGCGTGGCGCACCGGCTCACGACGCTCACGAAAAAACGGATCTGGAATGCGCCCGGCGGGATCACGACCGACGCTTCGACGACGCCGGCGGCACTAACCGTCGTCCTCGCGCTCTCCGCCAACGTCCACGTCGCCGCGGGCCACGTGCCAAGATAAGCGTTTTTCGTTTGGTACCACACCTTGACCACGTCGCCGTCGGGCTGTTTCCCCGCTGGAGCCCCGAGCGGCGAGTACGTTCCACGCACGACGAGCGTGTCCCCCACACGCGACCACGTCGGCGCAGTCCACACGCTGCTCGCGGCGCCGAGCGCCGCCGAGTCCAAGGGCGTTCCGTAGATCTTCGTCGCGCCGTTGAGCAGCAGGTCGAGCTCCGTCGTAAAACCGCTCAGCGAGAGACTCGTGGTGCCGCTGAACAGGACGCTCGCGACGATCGTGTGGTTCACCGCGCTCCCGATCGTATAGTCCGCCGTCGTGAACTTCCGGTTTGCGAAGACGTCCGTCGCATCGACCGTCGTGCCTGACCCGTTATTGATCACGACGCTCGCTTTGTTCGCTACCAGCATGTCGAACACCGCCGAGCTCAGCGTGAACTCGATCCGGACGATGTCGCCGCGAACCAGGTTAGCGGGCGCCGTAACGTACGACGTGCCACCCGCGGTGCCGTCTCGGACCGTTATGGACACACCAGTGACCGTCGGCGGCGTCAGGACGCTGAAGTTCGTGCTGCTTATCGTCGCCGCGCTCGTCACGAAATCGAACCGCACCGCGGTACACCCCGAGCCCGCCCGGTACCCCGCGAATTTGAGCTTCGCGCCCGTCGTCGAGATCAGACTACTCAACCCCGACGTCGCGCGCACCGACCGGGTCCCGTTTCCGCCCGTCTCCACCACCGAGATGTCGAGGAACGTCTCCTTCCAGTCCGTGCCGAACAAGCTCGCGTTGAACGTGAACTCGAGGTCCGCAACCGCGTCCGTCCGCGCGAAGTACGTGTCCGTGCCTGTACCACGGGTGTTGAACGGCGTCAAGCCGAGCGTCGTGGTCTCTCCACCGGAAATTATGCTCGCGGGCCCCGCGGCGGCGCTCACCGTCAGCGTGTGTTTCGCCGGGTACGTGTGGTTTGCGCCTCCCGTCTTGGTCACGAATAACTCCAGGCTCTTCGTGCCTGTTGCCAGCGCGCCGATCGTGGAGTCGGCGAACGTGAGCACGCCGGTCGTACCATGAATGGAGGTCACGTTGATCGGCGTCGCGCTATCGATCTTGAGCGTGACGGGATTTATCGCGACGAACGGGCTCGCAGGGTTCACAGGCGCCAGCCGGATCGTGTTCGTACCTTGCGTGATCGTCGACGGCACGAGCACGTAGAGCATGAACGGCGAGGCCGTCACGTCGATCAGCGCGCCCGATACCGTGCCCACACCGGGCACGTCCGTCATTACAAGCCCCGTCTCGCCTGGGTACCTTACGACCACGCTCACCCCCTTTCGAGTCTCCGTTGTCGGCCACTTGACGCTCGCGATGACCGTCCCCGCGGTCGTCGAACCAGTGAGCGTCTTCGCGACGAAGTAGGTGCTGTCGATCTTCAGGTACACGTTTCCCGCCGCGACCGGAAAGCCGAGCGTCCCGCCCGAGAAGTTCACCGTTACGTCCGTATCCACCTGCGACTCGATCGTCGAGGTCGACGTCGTCACCGTGGTGAACGTCGGCAAGGTGTACATCTGCGCGGTCCACGCGGTGCCGTAGTCCGTCGACGCGCCGTTCGCCGTGAGCGCGACCGCGAGCGTACACGCCGGCGGGCTCGCCTGTGCGTTCGGAGTGAACGTCACGATCACAGTTTTGTCGCCGCTCGCGATCGCCGTCGCGGCTCCTCCGCCGGCACTAAACGTCACGCCCGCCCCCAGTGACGCCGTCGCGGGAGGGAACTTACCCTGGGCCGACCCGTCCTTGAACGTCCGCTCGCAACAATACTGCGTGCCCGCGACGAGGTGCGTCACCACGGCGCCGCCGCCGCCGCCCGCGCCGATCCTGAACACCGTCGCCGCAGCAACCGCGTCCAGAACCGGAAAGTCGTACACTGTACTCGCGACCACGGGGTACGTCAAAGATTTCTTGGTCCGCGCCATCGTCGCGACGAAGTTCTTGGACCCGGCCGTCGTTTGGCTCGCTATAGTGAACTCGCCCGCGCCACTTCCGGTGAAGGTGCCCATGCCGGTCAAGTCGAGTCCACCGTCGTACTTCACCGATAGCGCGCTCGAGACCGTCGAGCCGGTCCAGAAGGGCGTCCCCGCAGAGCCCGTCGCGCCCGTCAGCGTCGCTTTCAGCGTTCCCGTCACGCTCGTCGCGACGTAGTTCACCGCCGAGGCGCCCGTCAAGGCGAACAGCGTCGTGAGTGCGAGCGCGCTCGGCATCCGCACGTACTTTGTTGCCGTGAGCGCTCGAGTCACGCTCGTCCCGCGCGGCGTCGCCAAGGCAACCGTGAAAATCACGTCCCCGTCCGCGTTCGGCGGCTGGTACGTGAACGTCCCCCTCGCCGGCACGCCGGCAACATAATTGCCGGCCGAGACGGTCCCCGAAACGTCGTCCGTGACGCCCGTGATCGTCACGTTATCCCCGTTGCCCGAGGAGTGCGCGGCGACGCTCAGTTTTATACCCGCCGTAGCCACGTTCGCCTCCAGGTCCGTTTGGGTTTCGGACGCGCCGGGGAGCGTGAGCGTCACGCTCGTGGCGAGCGGCACGACGTAGATCTTGAACATCGGAACGATCACCGTCGCCGCGTAGTCGTACGTCCACTGCGTAGTGCCAGCGTACGTGTGCGAATACGTGACCGTCGCCGTCGCGTTCACGCTTGCTACCGCGGCGCTCGAGATCGCGACGGCGCTCAAATCCCACTCCGTGTTGCTTCGCCGACTACCAACCGTCACGGTGCTCAGCCCGCCCAGGAACGTGCCTGCGGAAGCGGAGATCGTCCCCGCTGCGGAAGGCAAGAAGTGGTCTGTGGCCGCAACAAGTCGCGCGTCCGCAGCGGCGGCAGCGTCGTGCGACGAGACGTCCGGCAACATAGCCGGGATGAAGTTCGTGCTCAGCGTCGATGGAAGGCACCGGATACTCGCCGCTGGAATCGTGACCACCGTCGTGCTTCCCGCCGAAGCGTCCGCTTTCTTCCAAACGATCGTCACCGTCTGGTTGGTCGCCGCGGCGCTCGCCGTGTCGCCCTTGCACTTGGTCAGCTCGAACGATAAGCCCGCCAGCGCTCCCGTGACGAAAGGCACGCTCACCGCCGTCACGACCGTCGGCGTACCCTCCGTGTACCCGAGCCTCGCAGAGCACGCGACGCTCGCGAAGTGCGCACCGACAAGGGTTGCGCTGTCCGCGGCGGCGTCGTTGAGCCAGAGCTGCCCAGCGCCAAGCGAGAGGTTCAGCTTACACTCGAACGCCGTAGCCGAGTCGGGCCCGCGCACGAACACGACGTCCGTGCCGTAGTTGTTCGAGTCGTTCACCGTGATCGTCGGCAAGTACGCGTACACTTTGTCGATCGTGCTCAGCGCCGCAGATGTCACCGTGGCCTTCGGCGTCGCGCACAAATTCACGACGCTCACGTAGAACTGGATCTGGAACTTGCCCGCGGGGATCGCGACGGCCGCGCTCGCAACGACGCCACTCCCGGCGGTCACGCTCGTCGTCACGGGGCTCGCGAAGCTCGCGGGTACCCACGAGCCTCCTCCGCCGTAAGCCGTTTTCGTCTTATACCATATCTTCACCACGTGGCCGTCGGGCGCCTTGCCCCCAACCGTACGCGCCGTCGAGAGGAGCCCCGCGTACGTATACGAGACGCCGAGCGTGTCGCCTACACGCGCCCACGCGGGCGCGGTCCACGGCGCGCTCGCGGTCACGGCATCGAACTCGGCTTGGGTCGGCGTGCCGTAGATCTTCGTCGCGCCGCTCCCGAGCAGCTCCAGCGCGGTCCCTACGCCGAAAAAGCTCGTCAAATCAAGCACCGTGGTGCCGCTGAAATCCACACTCGCCGTGATCGTGTGGTCACGCGCATCCGCGACGGGATACGCGACCGTAAACTTTTTGGCTACGGTCGCGCCGATCGCCGTAGTCGGGTTCTTGGTTGAAGCAGAACTCCCGGTGATCACGACGTCCGTCTTACCAGCAAGAAGTCCGTCGAACACGCTCGAGCTCAACTCGAACTCGATCTCCACCTCGTCCCCGCGAACCAGGAACGACGGCAAGGTCTGCATCGCGCCCGCGCCGTCCTTGACTTTCATCACAACCGCAGTCACCGTCGGCGGCGTCAGAACGCTGTAAGGGCTCCCGCTCGCCGGACTATTGATCGTCGTCCCGCCGACGATAAACTCGACCGAGACCGTCGCCGTTCCATTCGGAGCCCGGTACCCCGTGATCACGACCGTGGAGCCGGAGACCGTCACGTTGTTGAACCGCGTCAGCAACGCCGTCGCCGCTATGCGCAGCGAGTTCCGCACAACGACGCCTGCACTGGTCTCGACGACGACGATGTCCGTGAACGTGTTCTTCCACGAGCCCGCGTGCGGCGCCGTACCGAACGTGAACGTCCAGTTCGCCGCTAGGTCCGTCCGCGCGAAATACGCCACAGTTCCTGCCGCCGTGGTGTTGTACGCCGACGAGATGACCACGGCGAGCGACGACCCGTGCGTCGTCAGGTCCGATTGTTGCACAACCGGAGCGGCGCCCGCGGTGACCGTCAGCACCAACGCGCCGTACGTTTTGTTGCCCTGCCCGGTCTTGGCCACGTAGAGCACCGCGTTTTTGTTCCCCGTCACCGCCTGGACGGTGAACGTGATCACGCCCGACGTCGCATCGATGCTCGTTTGGTTAACAGCGCCGGCGCCGATATCGAGCGTCGCGGAGCTCGCGACGAACGCGATTTCGGGCACCAGCCGGAGCGTCGTCGTCCCGCTCGCGACCGTCGACGGCGCGAGCTCGTATGCGGGGAACGGCGACGTCGCGACGTTGATCGTCGCGTCAGTCACGGTCCCCACCGCTGGAACCGTGGCGCTTAGCCCCGTATCCGAAGGGTACTTCACCACGACGCTGATCGGCTCGTTGATCCTCGCGGAGAGCAGCGTCGTCACGCGCGCGGTCACCGAAGTCGCCGTCGGGAAACTCGTCGCCACGAACTCGGTACCGCCGATCGAGAGGAACACGTTCGAGAGCGAGACAGGATTACCGAGCGGGCTACCTGGTGGGCTACCCCTGTCCGTGAACGTCACCGTCACGTCGGTGGGTACGTTCGCCGTGATCGACGCGATGCTCACACCGCCGTTTCCTGCGGCGACCGAGAAGCTCGGCAAGGTGTACATCTGCGCGGTCCACCCAGAGTACGTGTGGAGCGCGCCGTTCGCGAGCGTCACCGCCAGCCCGCTACACACCGGCGCGAGAGTCTGGCTGTCCGGCGTGAACGTACACGCCACCGTCGTGGCGCCTTGTGCGATCGCGACGCCCGCCCTCGCGCTCGTGTTCGTGATCGACGGCACGACGCTCGTTTGCGCGACGGGCGGGAACTTACGACCCGTCACGTTCCGCACGGCCTTATACTGCGTTCCCAAAACCAGGTGCGTCACCACGGAGCTCGCCATATTTTGGAACTCGACGGAACCTGCCGTTGGGAAGACGTATATGTCGGCGCTGGCGAGCGCCGGACTCCTGACAACAGCCCCCGTGTCCCTCATCGTCACCGAGATCATCTTGGTCGAGAACGGTTGCGCGGGCACCTCAAACTCGCCGTTCGCGCCGTTATTCGAAAAGGCCCTCGCGCCGAGCGGGATGTCCGTGTTGGACCCGCCCGGGTCGTACGTGTTCGCGCTCAGCGCGGCGTCCAGTCGGCCCAGTGCGGCGAACCGCGCAGCCAACGAAGCTCCGGTCCGCGTGAGCGCCACGTTCGACGTCCCACTCTCCGCGGTCACGAGATACGAGGTTCCGTCCACGGTGAACAGAGGCTTAAACGCGAGCGCCGTCGCCGTGGTGATGCTCGTGACGTTAGGCGCCGTGAGCACCGACTGCGTTCCTCGCGGCGTCGCGACAGTGACTTTAAACGTCGTCGGGACGTTATCGTCCGCGGACGTGTACGTGAACCCGACGGTGGCCGGGTTCCCCCCGGTGCCTGCCGTATACGTCTCCCCAGCAGTCAAATTCCCACCGCCCGCAAAAAGCGTGAGCGACCTCGGAAGAGGCACGTTGTCCGCGTTGGTGCCGCCACCTGGCTTCGCGATGGACATCGTGAGCGGCGTCGGAACAGCAGCGTCGAGGCTCGTTTTGGACCAGGTCACGTTGGCCGCAGCGGGCTGGAGGTAAATGTAAGCCTTCGGGATGAGCGCGACGACGGTATAAGCGTACGACCAGTTCGTTCCGCCGTTGGTGTGCGAGTACGTGAGCGTGGACGTGGCGTCCGATGCGCCGGTCGCCGCGGAGCTCGGCCTCACACCGGTTACCGTCCACGTCGTGCCCGTTTGCCTCGTGCCCGCCGAGGCGGCGTCCATGTGCATATTGACCGTCGGGACGAGCGTCGTGGTCCCGGCGCCATACGCTTGGAACCCGTCGCCTCCCGTGCTCGCAACCGTAACCGGGATGACCGTGTCGACCGCGGAGACCGCAGACTGAGGCCCATCGGCCCACCAAACCGAGGTCGCTAGCGACGTGGGCACCCTTTGGATGCACCCCGAATCCATCGACATTACGGTCGAAGAGCCCGCAGCGGCGCCCGCCGTCTTCCACACGATCGTCACCGTCGGGTTACCGATATTCGCCAACGCGGAGGGGGCAACCTCGATCGTAAGACTGAGCCCATTGGCGGCGAAAACCGGGTTGGACGCCCCAATGTCGATACCAAGATCGTTGCTCCCGCTGCTCGTGACGCTGTGTATGTAATCCCCGTAGCTCCCGCTCGCGAGCCCCGCGGGAAACGAGAGTTGCCCCGCAGCGACCGCGAGACCAAACGCGAGTTTCGATGTCATCACCTCGCCCGCACTCTCCGGCCCACGCACGAACGCGACCCCCGTCCCGTACAAGGACGAGACCGACGATAACGTAAACGCGATCGACGGCAGCGCGTATACCGTCGCGATCGTGCTGTATCGCGCCGTCGTCATGATGACCCGCCCCGTCGAGGAGAGCACTTTCAGAACGAACTCCACGCCGTGCGCGGCCGTAGGAACCACCGCGCTCGCCGTGACCGCGTTCGTCGCGACCGTCGTGGTGAGCTGCGTCTCCGTGTCGTACCCCCCACCCGCGCTGGTCTTGTGCATCATGAACAGCTTGATCGCAACCGACCCCGCGCCGTCGAGCGATTTGCCGCCCGCCGCGTTGGTCTGCAGCCCCGTGAAACCGAAGGTCGTTGCCAGCGTGTCGTTGACGCGCGCCCACGGCGAACCCCCTCCAGGAGGGGTCCACGCGGTCACCGTGCCTAGCTCCGCCGCCGTCGTCGGCGCGCCGTATATGTTTCCCGCATTGCGCAGCAGGTCGAGCGATCCAGTAGCCATAGGCATGGCGAGCGCAACGCCGCCGCTAAAGTTTACATTGGCAGAGCACGCTACCTGCCCCGCGCCAACGACGGTATAGTCGACGTAGAACGTCCTCGCGGCCGCACTCGCGCCCCCGGTGCCGATGACGCACGTCGGGCTCGACGCGCCGATCGTGACCGTGACGGTCTGGCCGTCGAGCGCGGCCGACGAGAGCTCGCACGTCAGCCGGACCTTGTCGCCCCGCACCAGGTACGTTCCGGCGTTGACGTACGTGCCCGAAGCAGAGCTTTCCACCGTGAGCACCGCTGACGCGATCGTCGGCGGCGTGAGCACCGCAAAAGTCGCACCCGCGGGACTAACGAACGTCCCGGCGGCCGTCACGAACTCGAACTTCACGCTCGTACACCCCGCGGTGACGGGCTTGTACCCGGTGAAAACCACCTTGGCCCCGCTACTGGTCGTCGTGACCACACCGGCCGCATCCAGCGCAGGCGTCGCGCGGACGGACCGGCGGGTGTCGGAAACTCCGTTGTTCTCGACGACGACGATGTCGCGTAGCGTGTCCTTCCACGGCCACGGACTAATGCCGTACACCGCGCGGTCCAGCGTGAACGTGAGGTCCGCTACGATGTCCGAGCGCACGAAGTACGTGTTCGTCCCGCTCCCCGAGGTGTTGTACGCCCCGGAGCCAGGCAGCGTCGAGAGCACACCGTTGACGGCCGTAGGCACGGGAGCGACCACGATGCTAAACGGCACCGTCGTATCCGCCGTACGCCCCTCCGCGTTCGTCTTGAACACTTTGAGCGACGCCGCGACCCCCGCGGAAGCGGACCCTAGCCCCCCTACGCCGGTGAACGTGAGCACGCCCGTCCCCGAGTCGACGGACGCCGTCTGCGTGCCACCGGCGACCGTCAGCGTCGCGTTCGACGCGATAAAGGTCGTCTGCGGCGCGATCACGATAATCGTTTGGCCCTGCGGGACCACCGACGGCGAGAGCTCGTACACGGGCCACGCCACGTTCTCCACGAAGACCGCCGCGACCAGCTCGGCAACGGGCGTCGCTTGCGAGACAACACGCACCGGCGGCTCCGGCACCAGCGTCAGCCGCACACGCACGTCGCCGAACTCCACGTCGGCCTTCGGCGTCGCGCGAACCGTCCTCGCGAACGAACACGCCGAGCCCGCTAAGTAGATCTCGCGCTTGCCGCTCGCATCGAGGACCACGGTGAACGGCCGCGGCGTATTGAGCATGACGCCGCCCGCCGCGCACGATAGAGCGACCTCGGCGCCAGGTTTCCCCTCGACGTACACGCGCGCGATCGAGTGGTACGGCGGAAGCTCGTACGCTTGCGAGCCGTCTCGGCCTTGGCCCGCGCGAACCAGGTCCGCCGCCTTGTCCTTGCGCGTCGCGACGCACACGAGCTCGATGTAGTCCGCGCTCACGCTCGACTCCGTTCCGATCGACGAGAACACAAACGCCATTTCCTTTTGGTTTTTGGTGTGGGCTCCCGAAGAAGTCGATCTAAAACCCTAAAAGAGGCCCGTGGTAGAGGACTGAGAAGACTAGATGACTCCCGGGCCGGGGGAAGCACTTTTCTTTTCGTGGGGGCCTTTTTGGGCTTTTTTGGGGTGCCTTTTTTTTGGCGGTTGTTATGGTTGTACGCCCCTCTTTTTTTTTGACTTGCCCCATCCCCGCAAAGGCTCCACTGAAAAAACGAAGTTTTTTTTCCCAGCCCGTCGGTTAAAAGACGTCGGTTAAAAGACGACGGTTAAAGACTCCGCGGGAAAACGGGAGGCCGCGGGCTCTTTTTAAAAAAGGGCCTGATGTTCCAAGAGCATCGGGCTCAATTTGACAGTCCATCTGAGAGCATCGACCTCGGCGTGCGCCGAAAAAAAAAGAAAAGGGGCCAAAAGAAACCATAACAGGCTTCATATCGGCCACATAGGCATTATTCACACATCGGCCGCTGCAGACTCAGGCCGCTCGGTGCACACGATGTAGATCTTCGTGTTTTGTTCCATCGCCTCATTTACCCTCTTCGCGATTTCCTCTTGAGTGCCTGAGCCGCGTATGACAATTCTCATTGCCGGGCTGACCTGGGGATAGTCGAGCTCAAGGGCATCGTCGGTTGCGTCGGGAGCGCACCTGATATAAATAGAGCCATCGTTTTGTGGCGTCGCAGAGTGATGACGAGGCTTGCCTTTGCCGGCGGCACACGGCCCAGTGGAGACTAGAAACCCCAGCTTATCATCATGCCCCTTTGCTGCAAGGCGCGCTTGGTGATCGGCTGCCGCGCTCAGCATATTCGCAGGGCACTTTTTCGCGCCCCCGTTATCGTGTTTTACGATGCACAGACTCTCCCCAAAGATTTCAAATTTGCCATTATCGCCCGCGCTCGCTTTGCCACGCGGGGCTTCGCTTGCCCCATCGGCCCCATCGGCCCCATGGGCCTCACCGTCCTCACCGTCCTCACCGGCCCCATGGGCCCCATCGGCAGCATCATCATGGAGAACCTTATCTTCTACTGTGGACAGTTTTGCAACGTCTTCATCACCTACTGTGGTCGCTGCTTTGCCAGGACTTGCGCCACCACGAGCGGAATGAGGACTTGCACTACTACTACTACCACGCTGACTGGCCGGTCTAGCGCCGCTCGCACTAGGAGAGGCCGCTGCGGCCGCTGCGGCCGCTGCTTTTGGTCCCGACGGGCCAAGCCCGCCACCACCGGATGCGGGTCTTAGGAAGACCCTGTCCATCCACTCAAGCTCGAGCATCATGCGCTCACTCTGTTTCGCCGTCACAATCAGCACGCTATGGGTCCCCATCGCAACCGCAAGTAGCAGCGCGACGTTCAGGTCGCGTGACCTGGTGGTGTCGGGCGTTCGTGTTGCTTTCCCATCGCCACTCGGCATAGTGAGCTTCGTCGCGTCGATCACGCGTACATGGCTCGCGTGATCGGTGGCGCCGAAGACCAGGAACGGGATAAAGTCGACCGCGGTCTCGTCTGTCACAGAAACGTGCGGCACCATCGGGAACGGCGCGAGCGCCCCTTTTAAAAACACCCTCATGTCCTTCGGATGGTAGCGGACAGACGATGTCGAGACCGGCCCGTTGGCGCTCACGAGCGAAAGCGCTACCGGCTTTTTCTCTCCGGGGCCTGTGAGATAGCCCCTTTCCCATCGGACGGGCGCGTAGTCTTCATGGACTACTGGCAACCCAGCGAAATAGACCGCGCTCGAGAGGGCACCTTCCCCATTCTCACCTTCGTCCACCTCCTCATCAAGCGCGCCGGCATCTGTTAGTGTCCGTATAAACGCCGGAGCGTCTGGCACTGTCGCGGCCCCCTTATCAAGCGCGATCGCGGCGTGCGTGGCGTCATTTGGATGGTCGCTAATCACGACGACGCAAACAGGACTTAGCTTGGTTCCGAGATGAGGAAGCCACGCTCCAAGCTTCGCAATCGCAGTTTTTAGATCAAAATCGTCTTCTTCCTCCGTGCTTGCGTCGCCGGGGGGTGGGGTCCGTTTCGCGGGGCCCTCGGCGTCTCGCACGTCGATAATGACCGTTTTCGGGACACGCTCCATTTCTGCGACGTCTAGCATGAGCCTCAGCCGGCTCATCGCAGCCTCCTGTTCGGCTTTTCCAACGCGTTTCCCGACCCCAGGAAACTTAGGAAACTTAGGAGAAGACATGCGAGAAGCGAGAATCTTTCGAGAGGTAGGCACATACAGCTCGTCATCACCGGGACGGCTCAGGTTATCGATGGCTGGCGTCTTAAGGCCCTTTTTCGCGTAAATCCACAGAAGATGCATGTGCTGCGGCCACCATTTCGTATTGAAAAGCTCCGACTCCGCGTCGCTCTCCCGTATCTCGCGGATCGTACTACTGGCACTAGGCTCACCCCCCTCCGCACGAGGGACATTGACACCCCTCGGTTTCTGCGTCCGTCCACCGACATTTTCGTCCGCGGACACCGCGGCCTTGGCCTTGGTCGTGGCTTTCCGGGTACTAGTGGCGGCACCGCGACCCGAAGTCTCTACGCCCGCGACTGAATCTAGCGACATGAGGAGGCTGTCCGCGTACCTACTTGCGATCTTGGCGCTGCTAGACTTGACGTTCGTATAGTAAGCACGCGCAGCCGCAGCGTACAATTTGCCGAGAATGTTCGCGTATACGTCCCGTCTTTCTCCATCGTCC